>CEVX01171723.1_pt1 | contig 22414 bp, 21 predicted proteins | sample 356561 | NCBI WGS metagenome assembly CEVX01 (sample SAMEA2623886, study PRJEB7988) | marine metagenome | biome: marine biome (ENVO:00000447); feature: surface water layer (ENVO:00002042); material: "saline water (ENVO:00002010), including plankton (ENVO:xxxxxxxx)" | depth 5 m | reverse complement strand
CCATTCTCTAGTTTACTTTTATTATTTATTTAACTATATCAAATACAAAGTTTAACACACCTTGTTCAGTACAGATTAAATCAATAATCGGTAATGTACTAATATCTGCATTAGGTATAGTTGCTGCTAATTTACCAAATGTTCCGTTGTTCAGTCTACTAGGTGCATCAGTATATATGTTAATATTTCTTGATCCTACTAAAGGAACATTATTAAATGTTATTCTTACAGTCTGACCAGTTCTCCATTGTATATCTGTATCATCTATGTAAATGTTTATATCACCACCAGCAGTATTAATTGTATCTAATCTTAACATATTAGTATATGTTAATAAATCTGCAAATACTTGAGGGGCTACTACATTTAAATTAAGAGGAGCTGCCTTTGTTATTTGAACATCTCCGTTATCAAGAGGAACCATTAAATTGTATGCTTGTACATTATTTGAAACTTGTATCTGATTAGGTGTGTTAGTATTTATAGTTATACCAGTACCTTGTCTAACTACATCAGTATTGTATTGTAATGTCTTTGAAACATCTCCATTAGCCAATGCTTGTATTTCATCTGCATTCTTTGCAATTAAATCTAATAATGTAGTACTGCTCGCAAAAGCTAACGAAGCATTATCAATCTGAGTTTGCATATTATCAATTTGTGCTTGTAAAAATGCTGAAGTAGATACAGAGTTCAATGTGTTTTGTACAGCTGTTAATCTTTTTTCCATATCAGCAATCTCTAATTGCTGTCTTTGGAATATTTGTGATGATGCTTGTAATTGTGCAGATGCATCTGAAAATAATCCCATTGAAAAGGTATTATAATCATTTACAATTGTATCAATGCCTGCAGTTCCAGGAGAAGCATCAAACCTTAAATTAATTTTAAATCCATAACTATTACCATTTTGGCCAGTAGTAGGATTAGGTTTATATTTAGGATATCTTTGAATGAATCCACCGTCTGTAGTTGGAGTAATATTATCTAATAATAAAATTCCATATAAATTAGTTTTGGTCTTAGAAGAATCGCTTAAGTCTACCATATCATAGTAAACTAACACAGCATTAAATTCAAAAGACTCAGCTAAATCAGTTCCATTAAATTGTGGAATAGTTGATATATTTTGGTCTGTTGCAATTTGTTGATAATCGTTAGGATTAAAATCAATACTAATTCCATCTAATTCACTTCTTACATATGCAGATCCTGAAAACCCTGTAGGGTTATTATAATCTGCTGGATATTTTTGTATGTTGGCATTAAGAACACTTTCAAAAGTTGTAGGTTCGGTAAAGTAAGCATCAGCTACAGTCACAGTTGTACCTGGGCCTAACCCCATCCAATCAGCATCCGGATCTGTATAACCAGCAGGACCTATACCTTGTAATTGTTGATCATAATCATACCAAGCTAAAATATCTAATCCTTGAGGGTGAACGGTTGCAGAATTTCTTCCCATAATATATTCACTAGTTCCTTGGATCTTTAGTGAAGGGCTATAGTTGGCATCTGAAATTGAATCAAAGAGGATAGTAGGCGTTCTACCCACTTCTGTTGGTACATTAATATATAATTCTGTATATGATTCACCGGCCTTATCTACATTATTTACAATGTCAATTTCACCTATATACTTTACTACTCTTCTGTATTGTCGAGGGCCACTAGTTATTTCATCTTCTTCACAAAATCTTTTATCAGTAAGGCTTGAGATTTTTTCTGCTGAAGTAGCTTCCCTAAATCTCATTGCACCAGTTTCCTTTAACCATTTAAAGAATACTCTTTCAGTTACAGTTAGGTTTGTAGTGTTATCATAACTGGCATCACTTATAATTAGTTCTTCTAAATTTAGCGCATAATTTTGAAGACTCTCTGTAAAATTAACATTAGGATCACCTTTTAAACCACCTGACCAAATAGCACCATCAATAGTATCAAACTGCATATAGTTTTGATAATTACTAAATGTGTTTGGATCCAATCTATCAAAATCTGGTAGATTAAGAAGCACAAACTTAGAAAAGACTAATTTAAGATCATCATTATTGAGAGTCCTAGATAAGTCTTTAGCTGATGAGGAGAACGTGTAAAATGTTCCACCGTCTGCTTGGGGTGTTCTAATTAAGGGCGTCGTTGCCATGTGTTAATTCTTTATTGTTATGATACTGTATATCCTGTTCCACCAACAACATACCAAACTCCTACGCCTGATCCATTGTCAATACATAATAAGTGTACACTCTGTCCTAATGCAGTTAAATCTAAATTAGATCCTGCACCAGTTAATACTAAGTTATTTGATACACCGTTAAATCTTACAGTACCTGTATTTGATTCTGCATAGATAAGGAATAATTCCTGACCAATACTTCCGTTAAATATATCTATTTGTAGATTATTGGTAGTATCTGAATTACCTACTCTATAAATTGAATACGGTGGAATTGCTCCAGTCGCTCCAATATCCAATGTCATACCTGGTCCTGCTAATGTATCATTTTGAGTAGTAGGGTTAGTATCATTTCTGAATAAACCTCCACCTGTCAAATTTAAATTACCAGTCATCTTAACATTAGTAAGAATATCAAATGTACTTGCATTAATATCTAATAGTACGGTACTTAAACCTACCCTTAATGCTTCGGTAGATACATTATTTAAATTAGTAATTGTACCGGCTGAGGGTGCAAAATACACCTCCATAGAATTAATCTCACTAGCAAGAACATTGAAGTTATCATTAATAACTAACCTTGATCCTGATAATGAATCCGTTCCTAGAATTTCTGTTACGCTAATTGCCATTTTCTTTGTTATTTTATATTTAAGATATTTCTATCCTTTTTATATTTATTCCCATTGTTATCAGTAAGTTCTAACGTGATCACATATCTTCCTGGGTTCTTAAAAAGATAGGTTAAATACTTACTATTGAAATATATATCCGCTACCGATGAGTCAGTAGTATTAGATATAGTCCATCTCGGTTGTTCCTTACCAACTATTCTACATTTATCATAAACAAACATTGCCCATGTCATAGGAGGTAATACTTTTCCATCATTAATAAATTTAGCAGTATTCCATGTTGCATTACCGGATCTGCTTTGTCCTTCTTTATAAATTCTACTTAAACAATCTACATTTCCACTTATTGGAGTATTTTCAAAAGGAACATATCCAGATAATCCTCCAACAGCAAACATTGAATCCAAAATACCAGTAGAAGGTTTAGCTAATACTTTACTTATATAATCCGTATATAATGCATGACCTAAAGGGTTTTGTGAAGCTACTAAAGTTGGAGTAGTAGCCGTCCATTCAGGTGCTAAAGAACCTCCACTTACATAAGTAGTAATAAAATTCCATTCTGCATAAATTAATAAGTATAAATATTCTCTCATTAATAAAGCATTAAATTCATCTAAAGTTTGGCCAGGCTGTTGTGTATAAGCTGAAGTATCAAATGTTCCGTTGTTAATTGCTTCAGACATAGCTAAGAACGTAGGACCAAAAGATGAGGTCTGATTAAAAACAGTAGGATATGCACCAGGTAAACCAAATGTAGTTATGGTATGTAAAGCATGTTCTAATACTTCTGTTATCTGATCATTAGGAGAACCTGAACTCAATTCCCAAATAAAGTCAACATTAGCATTATTATCATTTGTATTATCCCAACCAGGATAGGTTTCTAAAGAAGGGGTGTAATCTCCCATTCCATTATATCCTATTCTTTGAATAGTCTTTTTAGTTTGTAAAGATTGTAGAACTGCTGCTTGTTTATTATAAGTAATTCCTACTGCATCTGGTTCTAAGATCATTTCATACACTCTTGCAACCTTTTTAACAAATTCATCTGTAACTGGGTTAGTTCCACCTAATGATGGTAATGCTACCAAAGTAGATCCATTAATTGCTAATGATCTGTCAAAGGGTGGATATAGTGTTGAGGTTTGTAAAGGTCCTCCAACATAATCGGTTCCTGTTCCTGTTGATGCTGCGCAGATTCTAACTCCATCTACATCAACAATATCAACAGAAGTAAAATCTCCAAATACTCCATAATATCTAGAGACTGCCTGTACAAAAACCTGATTATATGATGAATCTAAAACAAGATTATAAACATACTTGTTTATGATAGGATCTGAGCTTAAGTTAAGTTGATTAACAGCCTTACTTAAAGTATTGGTAGCAAAATCAAAATAATGTTGTCCTATTTGTCCATTTTTATCTACGATCTTTAAATATGAATTAGGTTTAATTTCACTAAATTGAAAAAATGCAGGAGTATCTCCTGTGCATTGAGTCATATCCCACCATAAGTGATATGCATTATTCCAAGTACTGCTTGTTGTATTTAAATTCTTCCATTGGTATGGTCCTGTAAAACTAGCCTTTCCATTATCTTGAAAATTAAGAATTTGAAAATCAGCATTTGTACCAATTCCAAAATTATTTAAAATAGCATTAACACGATCAAGAGATTCATATAAGCTAGGAGTTTCATCATCCCATGTTATTGTAGGAGATTGCGGTAAGTTCCATAATGCACCATAATTTTTCCATGTATATTTACCTTCACTACTCCATGTATAATTTAATTTCCTTGCTTGGTACCAGCCAGAATATTCAACTTCTCTAGAATCAACACATATTGTAGATTCTTTAACCAAATTAGAAACATTATTATACATATCATATAATCTCATCTCAACTGTATACTCACCTACATAAGGTAATGTAACTGGTAAACTATTATAAATTCCAATAGCTCCTCTTATATTAAAATAATAAGCAGGAGAAATATCAGTTTCTTCTTTAAAGATAGTCCACTCAATTTCAGCCATGTTAGCATATTTTAAACCATCCCATGTAAATAAAGTTTCTCCTGGTAATTGAATATCAGTAAATTGACCACCTGTTCCTGCTGTTGCTAATTGAACTTCAGCTACAAATCTATTAACATCATTTCCATAAGCTCTGATACATGGGCCAATATCATTAGTAACCTGAGACCAATCAAACCATAACCAAGGTTCCGTTTGAAGATTCTTAAGTGCTACTATTTGATTAAATAAAGAAGTAGTAATTGTTTGAATAGTATCTCCAAAAACAACAGTATGACTAACTGAGGTTGATGTTGCAGGATCACTAATACTATATACATCCCCAACTAGAGCTCCTTGTACATTAAAGTCAAATGTAAAGAAATCATTAGCATTAGTTAATTGATCCCATGTACTATTTATAGTGTCCCAAGTTATATTAGAAAAAGTATCATTTTCTAAAGTAACTAAAGCACCACTAGGAGTACCGGGTTGATCTGGTAAACTTAATGATGATTCTCCTGGAACAAAATCAGCTAATGTTCTATCCAAATCAGGAGCATATCTAGAAAAGTAAGCAGCATATACTCCAGCCACCGATTGAATAGTTACATTTCCTCCATCTTGTAATGCTCCTAATACACTATTAACATCAGGGCCTATTGGTGGAGCAGGTAAAGGTTGGCCTGGTGTATATGAAGCTACCATATTTGCACCAACAGCAGCACCACCTGCAGCTAACGGTGCAATGTAAGCATTACAATAATTTATTATTGCTTTACCAACTATTGCAGCTTCTTTTAAACAAAAAGATTGAAAGTCTCTCAAATCTTCTAAGTATAAACATTCGTTAGGTAATGTTTTAAAAGATGCCTTTACTCCTGCTTGTATAGTATTGGTATCATTTCTACTAATTGTATTTGTAACTTCTAATAAACCAAAAAAATCAGCCTCTGCTGTTATTCCTTTGATGTGAGCATTAAGTGGTAAATATTCATTCTCTAGTTTTCTTTTTAAACCAAATAATTTAATAAGAGTTTCTTCTATAGTAAATTCTTGTACTTCCTCAGTAATAGGTAAATCTTCATCTGTAAATTTATTAGGTACAATTTTATTAATTCTATAGATAAGTTCAAACATACTAGTTTTCCTAAAGTTCTTATTAGGTAAAGTTATCTTCCTATCATCAAATTGAGCAGTAGGAGAAAATAAATCTATAGCACTACTTTGAATATACTTTCCAAATGTTGGAGAATTTGCATTTACATTTTTCCAGAATTCTTTAACTTTTAAAGTATCATATCCAAAAAATTTAATAGCATTTATTAAACCTTTATATGCTCCAATAAAAGGGTAAATATTAGAACCTTCTAACATTATCTCTTTACGCTTCAGATTTATTTCTACATAATCAGGTAAAACTTCTTTTATATTAGTATCTTTAAAAACAGTACTATCTGAAGCAATAACGTTATAACCTAAATTCTGAGTCATGACTCTTAATCTTTCATCTTCTTCAATACTTTCTGCATAAACAGTAAATTCTGCAATTATAGTATTAGTACATTCATCGGTTATAGTTAAAGTTCTTTTGTAAGTATTTTCGGTTGGAGATGAGAATGCAATATTAACTTGCATTGCAATAGATCTTATTTCATCAGTAATAATATACCCTTCTCCATCTACCTTTTGATTTATATCAAAATCTAAAGGTACATTTACTTTAGCTAACTTTATTAAATTAGGACCATCAGGTTCTTGTACCAAAGCAGATTGTGTACCAGTGATAAAATCCATATCAAATTTAAATAGAAAAATTTGAGATGGATCATCTGTCTTCCAATCTACAACCCAATCACAAGCAGCTTGCCCAGTAGGTTCACCAGTAGGTGCATCAGTATAGCCATGTGGATATCCCCACTCAAAAGCACTTGTAGTGGAGTTAATCATTTTTTGTAAAATAAATAATTGACCTACTTCAAATAAATCAATAGAAACTTGAGAAATAAAAATATCACCCGTCCACTTATCAGCAGACTTGTCATATTCCATATTGTAATTCTTCCCATTTTTATCAAAGAAGTATAAGTGTTCCCAGTTCGCCACTACGTCTTAATTTATTTTTTGGTACCACTTAGGTACAGCAAAGTTATAATAGATTCTTAGGTACTTAACTTTATTAACCCAAAATACCATAATAGGATTAAGATAATCTTCTAAGAATTTTTTAAGATGTGGATTCTTAAACATATATTTTGACATACTTATGTTTAATAAAGTTTTGGAATAATCATATCCTGTATTTTTTAAATTCCAACCTTCTTCATAAGTAGCTCTATATAAGCTAGGGAATCCTGTTCTATCATTTTTTACTGTAGCCATATTAATTTCCTTTAAGTGCTTTTAACGTTGGTGAATCTTGTAACCTACCTGTATTTAAACCTCTTGCATTGTTTCCAGTAGCAATGGTAGTTCCTCTGTTACGTTGAGCTTTATTATATTTTTCTTGTTGTATTTTATTATAAAGATTATTTGGAATAGCTTCTTTATAGAATACATTTAAAGAACTAATTTTATTAGCTTCAGGTATAGGCTCATAGAAGGTACCATTTCTATCTTTCCACCCTCCTCTTATAATAGCTAATTCATCATTCCCAATAAGAACATCACCAAAACTATCTAATCCTAATTGAGGATCTTCACCTTCTTTTAGTACAATCTTTTTGTTTTCAATCAAAACTCTTTGGTCAGTTACAGGATCTGTACCATACACTGGTACAAAATAAAAACCATTTCTAATTGCTTCTTCATTCTGTTCTGAGATAAAGAATACATTTACAGAATCTACCCCTTCTACATTTTCAATAATAGAAATAATATCCGATCTTGGAATTCTATCTCTTCTATTAACATTTAAGAAATATTCATCTAGGTTCTTTCTAATTTCTACCCTTATGGCATCTTTATCAAAATTTTCGAAATATCTTATTACAACATTCAGAGCATACTTTCTAATAACAGGATCCTTAATTCTAACTTCAGCAGTAACAACCTGTCTTCCACTTTTATTTAAAATTTCATAAGTCATTTCCTTTTCAGCATCAGTCATAGTAAATTCTACCTCTGGCACATTAAAGTAATCTAAATCACTTGTTAATTTTTTCTTTACATCAGGAATTAAAAATAAGTAAATAATATTATCATCATCTAAGTATTGATCATTCTTTGTATTATAAGCATCTATGAAAGACCAAAAATCATACTTACTTAAATAGTAAATATAATTATTAGGATTAGCTAATACAAATGAATTACTAGCATAGGGTGCAATTAACCTAGTAAATGCAGGATCTTCAGAATTAGAACCAAACATAGGATTTCTTGTAATGTTTAATGCAAGAACTTCATTTAAATCTACTTGCTCACCAGATGAATCTGTACCTGGTTCAGAAAATTTAATATCCAATTGTTTTCCTCCGATATTTCCAGCACTTCCTCTTGTCTTAACATAAGTTACTCGTATTCTTGATCCTAATGCTGGAGGTTGTCCAAATTGATTATTTCCAAAGAATACACTTAAACCTCCATTAACACTTGTTTTAACCATAGCGCATTCCTCACCATTATTCATATCATAGATAGATTCTTCTAACTTCCATCTTTTGCCATCTACAAAAACTTCAACTAAATATTGATCGGTAGGCTCCTTTGTAGTTAGGTTATAACTTTGTAAAGCTAACCCAGTACCAGTAAAAGATTGATCTTCCTTTTCTCCTTGTATAACTTCAACATTTATAAATGCAGAGTTTGTTTTTTCTAATCTTATAAAATCACTATTAAATCTTAAGAAATAAGTTAATCCATTATTACCTATTTCAAAACTAGAACCATTCATAATTTGTACATAGTCACCATTCACAAGGCTAGATGCACTTGTATTTAATCTTAATCCAATAATACCTCTTGCAGATATTCCTCTTGTAGGATCATGTCCAGTAAGTCTGGATAAGCCATATATGGATTCTATATTTCTTGCTCTTGATATATTAAGTTCTGTAGCAACAGCTTCAATATAAAAGAAAATCATTTCACCTAGATTTGATACAACAGTTAATACTTGCCCAAACGGTGAAGCAGGTGTAAAAGTTTCTCTTGCTTGGTCGTAAGTACGTTGCAGGTATTCAAATGAATCTTGGAATAACTCAGTGGCTCTTAATCGTGTTTTACTAAAGAATGACATTCAATTTTTTATTTTAAAAAAGAGCTCCTATGACTCTTATTTCATTAACAAAAATATCAACTAAACAACCGTCAACTTCAGGAGTGGAATAAAATGATACTACTGTTTCAACATTAAATCCACCCTGTTCAGGTAAACAATAAGCCGATATCTGGCTAGTGATATTGTTTGCTATAACTGTTTCACTTAAGACTAAAGAAAATATTAAATCTTCTAAATTAGCACCCATACCCGGTGCCCCTAATACATCACCTCGTCTTGTAAAAAGACAATTTTCAATCTTAAGAATAAGTTGAGATAATTCATCACTGACTTCTAAAGTATTCTCATTATACTTAGGAGCCGTTATATCTCTACTATAAATATCTTTAATCATGGGAGAACAATTATTTTATTATATATTCTCTTTAAATTTAATAGCTTTCAGATTATAAAATTATCCAGTAAAAAAGTAGTCAACTCCTTCATCACCTTTAATTTCTTCAACTACTCTATCTACTTCATCTCTTCCTTCTGTTGAAATTAAATCATAATTAATAGTAATGTTACCAGGCAGGTTAAACGAGAATGTACCTAAGATTCTTGCCAACTGTATTTTAGCCTGTCCAATACAATATCTAACAAATGCTTCATCTTGGAATAACGCACAATCAGGAATAGTTGAAAATATTTCAAAGATAACTGCTCTTTTTGGTAATTCCCCTTGGAATCTAAACTTTTTAGTTAATCTATTATATGTATAAGATATCTGTGGTAAGAGTACCTGTCTTGTATTATCTAAGAATAAAGAATTAACTACATAGTACATTAAATTTTCACTACCTATACCTGCACCATACACATCACTATAAATAAATTTGTCAATTGAAAAATCTACATCCCCTGCATTAAAACTATAATCACCAAAGCCACCATCTTCACCACTAAAACCGCCTATTTCAAATACATCATTAACTGAATAAACTCTAGATGGCATTGGTACAATTCCTCTAGGATTATTAATGTTTGCTTTATTAGTAATAGTTTCTTTATCTTTGCCAGATCCAAATGGGACTCCTTGTTTAAATTCTTTTGTATGTAATGCTCCAGCAGGTAAAGCAATATACATCTGTTCTACACTGTCTTCATATATTTTATAAAAATAACCTTTTGCTCTTTGTATAATATGAGCCAATTCCTTTTTAGGAACTGTAAACGGTATTTGGCAAGCAATAGTTAGATCATCATTAATTTCTTTTATTAATGCATCTAAGCATGCTGCTTCCTCCGGATCATTACAATAAGTATTTTTGTTAGCCATACTATTTTATATTTTTTCTATTTCAATTACTTCAGTATTTTCAAACTTAGCTAATTTAGTAGCTCTACCTTTTCTAAATATACCTCCGTCCATTTCTCCACTAAAAACACCTCTCATTCCAAAAACATATGAATCTTTACACATTACATTTTTACTAACATATGAATCTTCAATTTTAGAATCACTAACATCGGTAGCTCCAAAAAGATTACATTCAGTTACTGAAGTATTTATTAATTCACAATTAAAGATATCACATTTAATAAGGTTACCTTGTATTTTACTATCCACTATATCAATACCAGCTAATTCATAACATCTTAATAATTCAGTATCTTTAATCTGCATTCTACCTGTATCAGCATCATAATTAATTAAACCACTTTTCATATCTGCCTTTGTTAAAAGTTCAAATATTTTTTCTCTCATTTTAGGATAGAATGTTTCTACGATTTGATCACTTGTATTTAAGTCTACCATTAATCTTATATCTGGAAACTTTTTCTTGAATGAAGAATAATCTCTATATGATTGAATAACTCCTCTATGTTTTTCAAGAAGAGAATCTAATTTTTGTAAATCTTTTTCTGTATAAGTTGGATTCATTAATGATTCATATAAAGATAGAACAAAATGTTCAGTAAGATCCATAATAGTATTATACTTCTTTTCATAATCTTTACCACCAAGATATCTAAATTCAATATAATTTTTAGGAAGCTTTGAAAAATTTACCCCATAATACTTTTCTGTAACAAACATATAATTTTTCCATAACCTTTTTTCAGGAGACGGTTGAGTCATACCACTAAGAGGAACAATAAATTTTATAGATTTTGCATAAACAGAATCTTTTCTATTAGGAAAAGCTTCATAAACTTTTTCTTCATTAAAGTTTAAAACAAATTTACCAATATCTAATTTTGAAATATTAACAGGAGTACCTAGTTTACTTCCATCAAAAGCTACATTAATATGAATAGAACATCTTTCGTTAGTAGATCCATTTTCTCTAATCCACTTTAATGTTTTTGCAATAATAAGTTTTGATTCTACAAACGGCATAGGACCTGTGACCAATTCAATCATCCCAGTTCCACCAGAATTATCAGGCTCTAATTTAAAAATTTCATCAGTAGGAGTAAATTCACTATGAGCCTTTTCTTCTATTCGGATCTGTTTATTTAAAACATTAGATAGGTTATGTTTAACCTCTTCTAATCCTTCATTTGCAAAGAATTCAAATTCTAATCCAATCTTGGAAGAGTATATTGCATTTAATTGTTCGTTAGAGTACATGTAGTTCCTGATTTGTTTATATATTTACAATCAGGAATGCAGTTATACAATGTTCATTGTAATTTTTCTATCATTAACATTCACACTACCAATCTTAACATTAATAATATCCCCTTTTGCAATTTCTCGGTTCTTTAGTTTTGATTTATGAACTAAACCACTTATCCCTTTTTCTAATTCTACAAAGGCACCATAAGAAGTTAATTTAGTTACTTTTCCTTCAGTAACCATCATAGGTTTATATTTCTCATCTGCACCATCCCATAAATCAATTTTAGGACCTAACTGACTTAATATGATTTTCCTATCAGTAATAATTTCTTTAGTCCAAAATTTAATTTCATCACCAGGTTTAATACTTTTATCATTCAAAGCATTTTGATATTCTTCACTTAATTCAGCCTTAGGAATTAACCCAGTTAAACATTCGTCAAATTCAGCAAATACTCCAAACTTAGTAGTACCTGTAACAAAACCAACTTTTTCTTCTTTAATATTTTCCTTAAGATTTTCAATAGTAGTAGGAATCATTGTTCTTAAATATTCTCTATGAGAAACTACAACAGTGTCTTTTTCTTTAGAGAATGTAATTGGCATAACAATTAAATCCTTTCCTACAATAGCATTGAAGTCATGTAATTTATTTAAACCTCCTAATGATCCTGGCATAAAACATTTAATACCTGCAACATCTACCCAATAACCACCATGAATTAATTCTTTAACTTTTCCAGTAAAACCTATAGAACTGTTTCCAATAGCATCTTTTATTTCTTTTAACTTAACTTCCATTAAAGCATCAGAAATTGAAGCGATAACATCACCAGTTTTACTAGTTTTAATTTTTACATCAATTTCCATACCTACCTTTAATTGTTCTACAATATAATCAGGTTCTTTGGTTAATACACAATAAGCGGTATGTTTTGATTGAATATCAATTAATGCCCTAGTCCTATCTTCTGATATAAAGGATATTTCACCTCTTGTGGTATAGTCAACTTTATCTTCTGTTAATTGTGCTTTCTTTAGAGTGGCATCAGTTACACCATACATAGATAATACATCAGGTGCATATGATTCGTTACACATAAGTTTGACTCCATGCGGTACTTGTACCTTTACTGTTTTTGTATCAAATGGATCATCACTTAGTTGTACGGTAATTTCTTGTTCAATCATTTTTTTATTTTTAGAAGTTATTATAGATTATATATTACTCTTTAGGTATCTAATATTAGTTATACTTATAAGTTAGTTGTTTGTTTAAGTTTATAAAACAGGAATTGGTAAAGATGCTGTCGTAGTAGACCCAGTACCTGCAGGAGGTGGTGCTACCACAAGTTGTCCTGGTGGTACAATTAATGTTTGCGATCTTATGTATGCATCTATAGCAGCTCCAGCTGTAGCACCAAAGGCAGAGGCTGCTGCTGCATCTATTGCTTCGGGACTAACTGGCATATTCTTAGGATCCCCTCCACTCTTAATATAATCTACGTTAGGCTTTCCTGCTAATTTGGCAGCGGCATCAGCAGCTTCCCATGCTGCTGTCATTCCTCGAATTATTACTGGTGGTACTAATGGCATAATTTAATTGTTTAATTTATAGTTTATATATTTATAGTGATTTAACTTGTTTCTTACTAAGCTGTGCAGCTGTCATTGGCATAATAGGTGGACTAGTAGGTGTACCTGATTTACTTGCTATATGAACATGACTATTAAATAAACTTGTCATTAAATTACCTAACACTAAAGGTTCACTTGCACCTTTTCCTAATTCAATAGATTGTGCATGATTAACAACTACATTATCACAATTTATTAAAGTATCTTTACAATTTACAACGGTATTTGCATCTGCATTGATTACAGTATCAGCTCCACTGTTAATAGTAACTTGAGCAGAATGAGTAAATGTTATATTTCCATCATTAAGCATTACAATTGAATCTCCGTTTGCATTTATTATTTCAACAGAATTATCAGGCTTTACGTTTACTGTAGTAGGACCTTCAGTTGTAGTATAGTCCATCATTAATCCTTTTTCCTCTGTAAAGAAAACTTTAATATGTTCACCTTCTCTTTCGTTGGTTACTTCTGAGACACCATCCTGTAATTCTCCAGTTAAACCAAATGCTGTATCATAAATTAATACATGAGAATTCTGGTAGGATGGTTCTACTTCAGCTTTTGTTTCATCTGAAGGATAAATGTTTTCATGATAAACTGGTTGATAATAATTACCATTGTCAAATGTAATTCTAACAATGGAACCTAATTTAGGAATTTCAAATTTACCGCTTCCACTATTACTACCACCATACATTAATTGATGAGGTCTTGCCCAAGGTAAAGCAACGGTTGGAATCTTAAATGCACTTTGTGGATCCTCAGGATCTACACGATCATCCATTTTACCGTATACCCTAATCTTGCATCTACCTTCAAAGATATCATCATTAGTATCTTCAACGATTCCTACCCATTGAGTAGTTCGCAAATCGTCGGCATTAAAATTTGCTGGATCAACCTTTCCCATTAACTAAAAATATTTTCACCGCTTATATCGGAATTATTACCTGGAGGAGTATCACCAAATACATTAGTGGATTCTAAAGATGGGCCACCTGCTCCTGATGCAAATATATTTCCTCCTACGTCTGGTCCAGATGCAGGTCCATCAGGTGGATTAGTTGCATCAGCAAAAATATTATCTCCAACTGTTTGTGAAATTATACTTCCAGCTGCTGTAGGTTGATCGAATGCATTACCTATTTTATCAACACCGTCTCTAAATAAGTTTACTAATGATTCACCTAAACCTTCACCTGCCTGAACAGCTGCACCTACAGCAGCATTTGCTAAAGCTTGTGGATTTTGTATAGCAGCAAATATTTCATTTCGTGCACCAAAAACATTACCTAAAGTAATTCCTTGTATTGCACTTGATACAGTTCTTTGGGCTTGATTAACTGCTCCAGCTGCTATATTATTTACTTGATCTTTAGCAAACTTTTTAACTCTTGATCCTAGCTTTGCACTGGATTGTTGTAGAGTCCAATCTTTAAGAGCACCATCAAAACCGGAAAACTGAGATTGTTGTTCTATATTAGAATAACCAAACTTTATACTTGTTGTAGCTATAGTTCCTCCAGAATTTGTTACAGTTTCAAAAACTTTACCAGTAGCAGCAATATCCCAAGTACAGTCTGTAAATTTAAAACCTACTTGAGAAGTATTTTCATTTGTAAAGTTTGCAGTATCTTCTCCATTTTTACTAGGATTAAATGTAGTTAACCAATTTCTTACTGTCTTAAATTTTCTTATTTCTTGAATATAAACATATACATCAAACTTCATTAAGTTAGGTGGTAAAATACACCTCTTATATTGAACATCATAAACAGCCATTTTATATAAACTAAATAATGCAGTTAATTTTAAATCTATTGCCTCTAAACAACCAATAGTTATACCTGCACCAGGTGCACTACCTGTATAAGGGTCCAATTTAAAATCTGTAGCCTTTCCCCAGGCTTCATCTAAACCTTCAATAGTTTGCCAATAATATGGACGAGTTCTATTGATTTCTTGTATTCCTTGAATAAAGGCTTGCAAATACTTAGCTCGTGTACCTTCTCCAATCTTATTTAAATAACCTATAGCATTAGCTGACTTTTCATAACCTACACCAGCAGTTTCATCTCCTGGATTAGGAATACCAAACTGAGAAGCTAAGCTTCCTAAATTACCACTACCACCAGAACCTGGTAAAGCATCGTTACCTATACCTGGGCTACCAATCCCAGCCCCAGCAAATAATGGGCTAAATGGATCAAACATTAATTGGAATCCTAAATAAGTAGGATCATCTAAAGCAGTAACACCATTACCACCACTACCTTCAGCAGTTGTAGAATTATTAACAAATCGTTTAGCATAATCATAACTTGCAGGAAATGAAGCGCCCGGTCCTAATAAAGAACCGAAAGGGCCAGCTAATTGCTGTAGTCCTTGACTTCCTGCTGGATTTGCATAATCTATTAGTGGCATAATTTAGTTTTCTTTTTATATTTATTTAAGTAGATGGAGTAAACTCTCGGCGCTGTAATTTAAGTCTCATTCTTAATACACCTGGCTTGGTTAATATCCACTCTACTCCAGCTATTACATAAAACCCAGTAAGATATTCATTTACTACTCCATTCTGATTACCTGATGTTTGTGCATCATTTCCTGTTTCGTCGGATGATCTTGTTTGTGGAGTTTGTTCACCTTCAATTTCTCTATTACTTGGATTTAATAAAGTATTTTGTACTGGGCTTCCATATTCTAAAATTTGAACATAAATTCTACTATATCTTACAAGAGCAGGATTAACTGTATCTAAGTCAATAACCATTCCTATTTTATTAATCTCAGTAATATTTTGATAATTAAGAACTGTACTATACTGAAATTCAGGATGAACATTATCGCCTTGTGTACCTAAGTACTTATATTTAACTTGATCATTTCTTGGTCCTTCTACTTCACCATCAATTATTCTACCTTTTGTTGCTGGTATCATTCCTGGTGTATTGTTTGTTAAAGGATCAACAAATTCACTTACCCATTCTTTAGCATTAAGATCCCAATATTGAGTATATCTTTTATAACCGTTTGCTTTACTTATTTCTCCGCTCTTATTAACCATTTGATGTTTGGAAATATATCTAGCACCACCTTGCATCTGAATCATATTACTTAAATAATTAGGAAAATTATCTTCTTGTCCATCTGCACCTTCAGCACTAAAATTATCTCCAGCATTTTGGCTAAATGTTTGGCTAGCTTCAATAGCTCCTTCTTGGCTAAAGAATCTATTTACATCAACTAAAGTTAAATAATAGTAAGGATCTATATAAGCAGTAAAAAATGTTTCATCATTTAAATAACTATTTGCTACAATATCCTGTATCCACGTTTCTGTTGTATCATTAGGATTTGTCCAAGTCATTTGATCAGCAGTTTCTTCAATATTAGAAGCATATCCTAATTTTAATTTTTCTGCAATATTTAATAAGGCATCAAAACTAGTAACATCTTCTTCATATTCTACATTTTCTGTAAATAAGTTAGGAACAAACATTCTACCTAATACCATATACTTATTAGCTTCTTGTCCACCTCCACCACCAATAGGCTTAATATCTACTATTGTAAAATCTATTCTTATAGGCTTAAATGTAGTTTCATCACCCTGTGATCTAATATTAACTTGAATAATATCACCATCTTTAGGATAGAATCTAGCAGTAAAGAATCCATCAACGTCTTCAAATATTATTTTACATGTTGGATAGAACCCATCGTTTTTTAAAGAAAAGAAATTTAATCTATCACCCTGAAGTTCATAATTATTAACTCTTACTAATGGAATATAAGAACTTACCTTTGAAGGTTTTTCTTTCATCTCTGCTCCCATAGAATTATCCGAACCACTTTCAACATCAAAAATTTCTAATGGATCTAATTCTATGGCTGGCTCTATAATTGTTAATATGTTTCTTTCAACTATACTCTCAGACATAACTTAACTATTTTCGTGTTTTTAGATTAGCACCTAATAATATTTTACCACCTTCGTATATCTTAGCGTCTTGCCCTTGTTGTAACATATTAGGTGGGATAGGAGCTTTAACACCATCTTTTTTAGTTTTAGCTTTTTGTATTAATCTTTGAACTCTGCTTTGATCAATTTCACTTTGTACATCTGTATTAACATATTGTGCTAATACTGCATTTGGTCTAGATGCTGGATTAGGTCTTCTATATAACAGATCTAAATTATTAAGATTAGGAATTACTAATATATCACCTTCATTTAAACTAAAAGGATTAAAGATATTATTAACTATACATATAGCATCAATATATTCTCCAGTACCAAAATAAATTTCGGATATTTTATCTACTCTACCTACTTGATCTTGCATAACATAATGCAATGCCTTAATACCTTGGTCAGTTATATAAGTAAAAGAAGGAGCCGTTAAATCAAAATACTGTTCTCCAGTATCTTCAATAGTCAATTTATTTTTTAATGTTAAAGATCTTATATCCATATTCGTTTATCTTTTAAGAATCAATCATCATACTCGTTAAGTTAGAAACATATGCTGCATTTGCAGACATATTAGATCCATCACCACTTCCACCAACATTACCAATACTTTCATTATTTGCACTACCTGTAGCTAAACCTTCATTCGAGCTTTTTTGTATAGAAGATGTACCAACATCTGGTTTAGATCCATAAGTTTGAACTTCTAATCCTTTTAAATTTAATATATCATCAACATTTTGAGCAGAAGCATATATTCTACCACGGCCTGCATTAAACATATTTTCAATATCACCTTTATCTCTAGGCTTACCATGTTTAATATCTAACTCAAAAGATACCTCCATAGGAAAATCATCATAACCTAAACCTGCCCCTAGTGTCATTGTCGCATTATCACATATCATATTACCCATCATAACAATAGGATTTAATGGATTACCTACAGTCACATGCCAATTACCAGTAGGTTCTCCACTAATAAAAGTTTTTGTAGCTTGTGTACCGCTCACAGCACCTACATTACTACTTAAGAATCCACCTAATACATTTCCTAACATAGTAGTTCCAACTTTCTTTAATCCATCTACTATACTATTAGCATCAAATCCACCATCACCTGTTCCAAACAAATTACTAAAGCCTGTTTCAACATCTTGAACTACACTTCCCATATATCCTGAAAAATCTCCACCTTTTAATTTATTAATATCTCCAAATTGATTTGCAACAGCACCAGCAGATCCATAATACCTATGGCCTCCACCAAAGAATTGAGCATTATTAGTTGTCATAGTTAACATGTTACTCATAATATCAATCATAGCAACTTTAGGATTAACATAACTTAATGATTTAAGTTCATATTCAAATTTAAGCTTCATATCATTTTGAAACTTTAATCCTCTATCTCTAATATTAGTTTTGTTTACTACATTTACTGGCCCTAATACAAAATTAGCATAAGTAGTACCTAATTTATCATCTGTTGAATTTAATCCTTTTCTAAATTTATCACCAGCCGTAACTCCTGCTAAAGCATCTGTCGTTGCTCTACCAATTCCACCTATCTTACTGTAAAATGGCTGTGAAGTATATCCACCATCATTAGAAGCTATGGCTTCCATTTCAGATTCAATTTCTTTCCAATTAGTACCAAAAGACATTGTTAATATATCTTCTAATGTATTACCAGCAGTTTCTCCTAAATAAGTAACAGCAGTAACACCTGCAGTATAAATAGTCTCACCTATCTTTTTTGGTTTTTCACCTTCTTTCTTAGCTGCTTGTGCCATCTTTAAATCATAAATGTTATCTGGTATAGGAGTTGGAAATCTTCTTAAAGTAACCAAATGATTTACTGGAATTTTTTTGTAATATTTAGAATATAAAAAATCTGCAGGTTTATAATTTATTTTAGGATAGTTAGTATCAAAGAAATTTATAATTTTTGGTAAAGAAACATTATGTGCATCTTTACCTCCCATAAGAGGATTTCCATCGCTATCAATATAATTAGCAGAAGCTGTATTTTCTAACCCGCCACTAAAACCTTGAAAGTTAAATAATGCATATGAGTTACCAATAGATTTAGGTAAATCTTTACCAGCCATAGCTGTAGGGACAGTAAATGCATCAGCAGGAGCTGTGTTTTGATAAAACCCTTTTGAGTACTCTTCTGCAACTCCTCTAGCAAAACCAACAGATTCTCCACCAAACGCCCCTATTACATTAGGATTGTTTTTATCAATAGTTGGAAACATTGCATCATTAAGATCTTGTATTCTATCACTGAATTTCATATTCTAAAAAAGAGTATTTTTATTATATATTTAACTTAAGCTATTTAGATATTTGTCAATGTCAATATCACTCATCATAAACTTATCATAAAATCCTTTCTTAAATCTAGCATCAAATTCTTTAACACTATCTAAAGAAAGTGGACCTTTAAAAAATGGTCTTGCAGAAATTTCTTTAATTTCTTTTAGGTTTTTAGAAATCATGTAAAACTGAACCTTTTCAAAAAGCTTAGATAAACTAACTTTAGTTTTAGTACACATAACTGATTCTACTACAACATAAAATCTTTCTCTATCTTTTTCATTTAGTCTTTCCTCTAATGATTTAATAGTTTTATAATCCTTTGCTTTAAGAATCATTTTTCTAGCTCGGTTTTCAAACACATGTCTAAAATTCATATCAAAGAAATGTTGCTTTATGAATTTCATGTTATCATAAAACTTAATAATCCTAATTTGATATAAAGGATTAACCGGATCCCACTTGGAATCTAAGATCTTACCTTTAACCGGTAATAAAATGTTTGGGTTAGTATGTGATGCTAATAAACAATATACTATTTGTCCTTTATCGAATATTCTATGGGCTTTCATTCAAATTCTATTATGTCATCGAATAACTCAGCAGTACCGTTGACTATAATATCAGGTGAATGATAAATTTTAAATGTAATAGGTTTATCAGATAATGTGGATACATATTCTTTTATACCACCAACAGTTTCAGTTGTTAAACTACCTAAAACATAAAAGATAGTAGTTGAAGTATTACGACCTATTGCATTTTGTAACTGTCTCATTAAATATGAAGAGACTACTGCATCAGATGGTTCGTATTGATAAAAATCATTCTTGGTGAGTTTATTGAAAATATCCATATAATTTATACACTCAATACTTCTAGGAACATTTCCTAAAAACGTTTTAACACGTAATGCATCATTGGAGTATATAAAGTTAAATTCTATATGTTCTTCCATTCTTCTAATAACTCAAGCTCACTCTTAAGTTTCTTTATTTTTTGATCAATGTCTTTTTTGGTAGGTTCATAGTGAGTACCCCAATCTGTTTTAATATTTAAAACTTCGGAATTAAATTTACTACCAACATCTAAACCTAAATCATCACATAAATCAAAAAAGAATCTTTTTACATAATTAAGTTTATTTTTATCACCTTCTCCCGATTCATAAACATCTGTTGAGGTAAAATGCTCTCTACCTCCACCATGATTATCATCAACGACTTTTTTAATTACACCATTTCTGGCAGGTTCTAAAATTATCTTAATCATTTACTTTCTTTTAGCTAATTTAGATCTTAGGCTTTTAATTGTGTTTCTGGCTACCTTTTTATCTCTATGCCAGTTTTCTTTATCCTTAATCATAATGGAAGCATAAGCTTCTCTTAATTTTTCAATTTCACTTTTAGTATAACCTTCTTCTTTCCAATCTGCTATTTTACTATTTTCTATTTCTTCATACTTAGCATAGATTGATTTATCAGCAGCTTCTACATTTGCTTGGTGAATTTCCTGACCTTTTTCTCGAGTCTGTTTACATATTTCTAACCATTCTTTAAATGGAAGTTTACTTTTCATTTTAAGAATTCCTTGGTATTTCATTGCCGCTCTTCTCTGTTGACGATTAGGCATTGTTGAAGTTTGATTTGCAGTTTCGCTCATATGATTAATTTTATTATATATTACTAGCTATAAAGTGTGCTATTCTCCTTTGTACTTGCTCTCAATTAATGATTGTACACTGTTATGTAAACAGCTTAATATTTCATCTTCAGATAACTGATCTAAAATAAATGACTGTAATACATCATTAACTTCAGTCTTATCAAAAGAAGTACTCATTAATTTATAAACATCCTTTTGAGGGATATTTACTGGAAATTCTAAAAGAAGCTTTACTTTATTATTTTTCTTTTGTTTATTAAATAAAACCCTAATAGGTGAGGGCGTATCTATTTGAGGAACGTTAGCATTTTCATTTTTAATTTCTGGAGTTACACTAACATTTAAAGGATCTATACCAGATGGTTTGGTTTCTACAAATTCACCAGCAATATCTGAATCTAATTCTTGTATGTATTCTGATTTTAAATCTTTAGATAATCTACCACCTTCATTAAAATAAATCCATTGATCATCCTCTTCTTTAATAGTAATAACTAATCCTGAATCATCTCCTTTAATCCATTGATAATAAGTCTTTTCTATAACCTCGGTTTTTGAAAGATCTTCTGTTTTAATTTTTTGCATTATTGTCTATTTATTATTATACCTGAAAAAAGTAAATAGTTTAATAGTTAGATACTTCATTCCCATCATCATCTGTACTTACAGTAGAATTATAACTGCCTACAGAAAAAGGATCATTTGTTAGTGTTCCAACTTTAAGAGCAGATAGTTCACTATTAAATGCTGCAAAAGATGTGTAAGTATTTATTAATGCGGCATTAGCATTTATTTCAAGAGTTCTTGTACTTAAGCCTCCGCCCATAGGTCCTGCACAAACATAATTACTAAATACATTTTTAACATCATTTGTGTATATAATGTAATATGAATTTACTGATGGTGTGAATGTTGCCATTACTATTTTTTATTTTATACGCCGCCTCCGTCATTGATGGCGCCCCATTTAGTTATTAATGAATTACGAGCATTTACTACAGAATTACCTGGTGATGTTAAAGAATATTGACTATCCCCAAAATCTACAACTCTAACACCTGGCCAACTAGGATAAGTGTAAGCATCCCATGCAATTAATAAAGCATTGTAATTGGTAGTAGATAATTTAAAGTTACCTG
>CEVX01327884.1_pt1 | contig 22615 bp, 16 predicted proteins | sample 356561 | NCBI WGS metagenome assembly CEVX01 (sample SAMEA2623886, study PRJEB7988) | marine metagenome | biome: marine biome (ENVO:00000447); feature: surface water layer (ENVO:00002042); material: "saline water (ENVO:00002010), including plankton (ENVO:xxxxxxxx)" | depth 5 m | reverse complement strand
TATATTAAAAAATTAATTATCTTTGTAACGTGTTGAACTTGTATTAATTTACAAGTGGTTTTTTAAAACCAATGAAAGCTTTCCTTTTGGGAGGCTTTTTTGTTTTAGTATATCGAAAACGTTTTCGTGTTTTGATGTATTTATATTATTGAATTTTTACGAAAACGTTTTTTTTATTGAATAATTTTTAAAGATTATGTATTTTTTATAATAATTAGACAATCTAAATTTCTTTTTTGTTTTTTTTCAAAAAAATAGTTCTACAAATCATTAAATTAACTTAAAATAAATTAATCTTAACATGAGAAAATCAATACTAAACTTTGCTATTGCTTTTATTGCTGTTTGTACAGGTTTACAAGCGCAAAGCCTATCAGGTTCTGTTACTGATTCTGAAGACGGAGAACCTTTAGTAGGCGTTAATATAGTTGTTCAAGGACAAAGTCAGGGAGCTGTTTCTGATTTTGATGGTAATTTTACAATATCAAATTATGAATCTGGATCAACATTAGTTTTTAGCTATGTTGGCTATAAAACTTTGAACTTAAAAATTTCATCAACAGATTTTATTTCTGATAATTTTTCCGTTTTGATGGATAAGGATCTTAGTGAATTAGATGAGGTAATAATAATCGGCTATGGATCTCAAAAACTGAGTGATATTTCTGGAGCAGTCTCGACAGTTAATTCAGACGCAATTGAAGCTTCTTCACCAATAAGAGTTGAAGACGCGTTACAGGGTCAAGCATCAGGAATAAACATTATATCAAGTGGTTCACCAGGTTCTAAACCTACTGTTTTAATAAGAGGTATTACTTCTTACGCTGGAAATGATCCACTTGTAGTGATCGATGGAATTTCTGCTTCAATCGATGATCTAAACTCCTTAAACCCAAACGATGTTAAATCAGTAAATGTATTAAAAGACGCTGCACTAGCTTCTATCTATGGAGTTAAAGGTGGAAGTGGAGTTATTGTGATTACTACAAAATCTGGAGAAAGAAATTCTGAAACTAAATTCACCTTAAGTACATCTGTTGGTAATCAAGAGGTGGTAAAAACAATAGATGTTTTAAACGCAAGAGAATATGCGGTAATTTTGAATGAGGCTAGTTCAAATGCAGGTGAGGGACTTGTATTTCAGGATATTTCTGGGTTTGGGGCTGGAACAAATTGGCAAGATGAAGTTCTTGTTGATGCACCAATTGTTAATCATTCTATTACAGCATCTGGAGGTAGTGAAAACACCTCTTATTATGTTTCTGCAGCATACACTGGACAGGATGGTGTAGTTGCAGGTGGTGAAAAATCTTTTTTTAACAGAACCAATTTTACGACTAATATTAACACTGATTTAACAGAAAAAACAAAACTATTAGTAAATATTAATTACTCAAATATAAAAGGCAAAAGTTTAGCTGAAAACGGTATAACAAGTGTGTTATCCAATGCGTTAAATTTTGATCCAACTGTAAGTCCATATGAAAATGGTACATTTGGAATAAGTGAAACAATTACTCAAGAAATTGTTAACCCACTAGCTCAAATTGACAATACATATAATAAAAATAAAGTTGACAAGGTTCAAGGTAAAATTGAACTTCAACATCAGCTAATGGAAAATCTTAATATTACATCTAGATTCGGATACACATACGTAAATATCTACGACAAAGGATTTGTTCCTTTCCAATTTTACGGAACCGGACATAACCAAACAAATGCTAATCCAGATTTGAGTCCTATAGTTACTATTGATAGTGAGGGAAATATTACTTCAACTCACAACAGAGTATTTGAGGGAAACACAAATTTCTTTAACTACACATATGAGCTTTATGGAAATTATGACTTTACAATTGATGAAATCCATAGTTTTCAAACTGTAGCTGGTTTTTCAATCGGTGAAGGTAAAGGAGGTAATATTTCAGCAACTAACGAAGACGTTCCATTTAATTCATGGGATTATGCTGATGTGAGTGCCGCTACCGGAAATGCTTCACAGCAAACATCAGGCTCATGGCAATATGTTAATAGAAACCTATCTTACTTTGGAAGGATTTTATATGACTATGATGAAAAATACTATGCCTCTTTTACAGGAAGAGTTGATGGTAGTACATCTTTTGGTAGAAACAATAAATTTGCATTTTTTCCATCAGCATCTATTGGATGGGTTATTTCGAAAGAAGACTTTTTTGATGAAGTTCCTGTCTTAGATTATCTAAAATTTAGAGCAAGTTATGGTACTTTAGGAAATGACAATATTAATCCTCAATTTTCCCTAATTTCAACATTCCCTAGTTATGTATTTAACGGTACTATTACTCCGGGTTCTTCTCTAGGATCTATTCCTAATGATGATGTCTCTTGGGAAAATCAAGTGCAAATGAATGTTGGTATTGATACAAGAATATTTAACGATAAGTTTTCCCTTTCAGTTGACTATTTTAATAAGACAGTTGACGATTTATTATTTAGTCCAAATCTTTCTTTATATCTTGGTGTTCCTTCCTATCCAACAACTAATATTGGAAGTACAAAAAGTACTGGAATTGATGCTACAATTTCATTAAACACTTCTGTTGGAGATTTATTAATTTCATCTGATCTAAATTTCACAACAGCTGAGAATGAAGTTATTTCAATAAATAACGGAGATAAATATATTTGGGGAGCTGGATATGGAATCCCTTATAGAAATATTGTAAGATTTGAAGAAGGATTCTCACCAGGCTATTTCTTTGGTTATGTAACCGATGGTATTTTCCAAACTCAAGATGAGGTTAATAATCATGCAACTCAAAATGGTGCAGTTCCTGGTGACATTAGGTTTGTTGATATAGATGGTGACGGTATTGTAAATGACTCTGACAGAACACAAATTGGTGATCCATTTCCAGATTTTACAATCGGATGGAACTTAAATTTAGATTACAAAGCATTTGATTTAAGTGTATTTACCTATGCTTCTATTGGAAATGATATATATCGAGCTTATGAAAGAAATCTAAATTACACCAACAGATTTGCTTCAACTCTTGCTAGATGGACAGGTTTAGGAACTAGTTTTGATGAGCCAAGGGTAACATTTGTTGATTCAAATAATAACAATAGAGCATCTGACAGATTTGTTGAAGATGGTAGTTATTTAAGAATCAAGAATATTCAGCTTGGTTATTCATTCCCAGATTCATTAACAGAGGTGTGGGGATTTGATGAAGTAAGAGCTTACGTTCAGGTTAAGAATGTACTTACACTAACAGACTATTCCGGATATGATCCCGAAATTTCAGTTGGTGGAGTTTTAAATACAGGTATAGATTATGGAACTTACCCACAGCCAAGAATCTGGTCAATGGGTGTCAATATTAAATTTTAATAAAAAATATTATGAAAAAATTTAAAACACTATTAATACTAATCTTATCTATTTCTTTTTTAAATAGATGTACAGATCATGTAGATTATGAGGCAATTGAAGGATATCAAATTACATCTGAAATATATTTTCAACAGCAATCAGATTATGATGCGGCGTTGGTTGGTACCTATGACGTTCTACAATGGCTATTCTTTAATGTTCAATTAGGGGCAATCGCATCTGATCTATCACTTTGTGGAGGAGAAAGTGCAACAGACTATATAGGTATTCAACAAATTGATAATATGACACACTATCCTGAAAATAATGTGTTAAGACAAATTTGGCAGTTTTTATATGAAGGAGTTAATAGGGCAAATTACATGCAAGAGAATAAAGCAAATATAGATTTTGATGGTAAGGAAGCTATGTATGCAGAAGTTTATTTTCTAAGAGCATATTATTATTTTGAGTTAGTTAAATTCTTTGGAGATGTACCTTTATTTACCGAAGCTAGACTTACTGCTGGAGATGCTGGTACCCTAGTAAGAACACCTAAAGAAGAAGTATATGCACAGATTGAATTAGACTTGCAGAATGCTATAGCTACTTTTCCTGATTCACAATCTCAAGTTGGAAGAGTAAATAAGTATACAGCTTATGCTTTACTTGGAAAGGTTTTATTATATCAGGACAAATTTTCTGAAGCAGCAGCAGCACTAGATAATGTAATTGGTGTTTATTCACTAGTAGCTGACTATGGAAGTCAGTTTTTGAGATTTGGTGAAAATGGCCCTGAATCTGTATTTGAAATCCAATATTCAAATCAATCCAATTGGTATGATTGGGGATGTGCTCACTGTAGTGAGGGTAATTATGCTATCATCATGAATGGACCAAGAGGTTGGAGTGGACCCGAATATGCTCAAGGTTGGAGTTTTAATGTTCCATTAGCTGAATTTTACAATTCATTTCATCCGGATGATACTAGAAGGGATGCTACAATCTTAGATATTGAGGCTTTTGCTCAAGCGACTGGTGCTACATACTCTGAAGGATATAATCATACAGGTTATTTTAATAATAAATATATTCCTAGAGCAGGAGAGTCAGGAGGGCAAACAGAACTAAATTATCTAACAAATTTCAGAATTATTAGATATTCAGATGTACTATTGATGGCTGCAGAAGCTTACAATAGGTCTGGAATTGACGATGGAATTGCGCAAGAATTTTTAAATCAAGTAAGACTAAGAGCTTATGATGGTGATGAAGAATTTGAAATTTTTCCTACCGGTACTGATTTAACAGAAGCTATATATGAAGAGAGAAAATTTGAGCTTGGATTAGAAGGACATAGATTTTTTGACCTGGTCAGAACAGCAAGAGCTTCGTCTGTTATACCTGGATTCATCGAAGGGAAACATGAAGTATTTCCCATACCACAACAAGAAATTGATATTTCAGGGCTTGAACAAAACCCCGGTTATTAAAATAAATTAATTAATACAAAATTATTATGAAGTCAATAAAATATTTACTAATTGCGTTTTCAATATTAATCTTTAGTTCCTGTGAGCAAGATAATTATGAATTAGGAGAGATTATTGTCCCATCAAATCTAAATGTTATTCCTTTAATTCAAGGGGCCGACAGTGACAATCCATATGGTGATGGAAGCGGCAATGTTACATTTACAGCTAGTGCTGATAATGCTATAACATATAAATTTATAAGTAATGGGGTTGAACACATGGAACCAAGTGGTGTCTTTTCAACGGTTTTTACCAGTACTGGAACGTTTTTATATGACATTTCAGTAATTGCATTAGGAATTGCAGGAGAATCGATTGAAACCAATGTTTCCATTGAGGTACTTTATACTTATGAACCACCTGAAGATCTTGTTAACGCATTAATATCTGGATCTTGGAGAGTAATGGCAGAGGCAGACGGACATATTGGAGTTCATGACCCAGCTTCTTTTCATGACGGAATCAATACATTCCCTGAGTGGTATAGTGCTTCTCCTTTTCAACAGTCCAGTACTGGAATGTATGATGATAGGATTATTTTTTCGTCTGACGGTACAGCTCAATTTTTAACTCAAGGTTTCATTTTTGGTAATGCAACTGCACTTGAAGAAGATTTTAATGGGGATCAAGGATTAACTCCAAATCAATTTAATGAGCATCCATTTTACCCAGCAGATGACTTTAGTTTTAGTTGGAGTATTTCTGAAAATGATGATGGGTATTTGGTGTTAAATTTCGGTGGAAATGGTTTTACGGGAAATTATGTTGGCGGCAATCATCAATATATTATTACCCACAGAAATTCCGATTCATCTGAACTTTACCTAAAAACAATTGGATTAGATACAAATGCGTGGTATGCAAAAATTACTAACCAAGAATAAATTATTCACTATTTAAATTTATAAGAGAGAAGTTCAATCAACTTCTCTCTTATTTTTTATATTTGTCAAACTCTAACTACAATAATGAAGAATTATTTAAAAATTATCATTTTCTTAATGTTTTTTGTAATTGCTTGTTCATCAGATGAGCCGGCTGATTCAAACAATAACTCTGATAATCATGAGGTTATAGTTCCCTCAAACCTAACTTTAGATATCAGCATTATTGGACAAAACGGTTCAAACCCAAACGGAGATGGATCAGGATCAATTATTTGTATTGCGTCTGCTACTGATGCGGTAAATTATGAATTCAGGTTCGGAGGAGGTATTACTCAGCAATCAATTAATGGTCAAACGGAATATTCTTATAGTGATGAAGGTGTAAACTCATATTCAGTATATGTATATGCCTACTCTTCGTCAGGTCATTATACCAGTGCTGTTGAAACTTTTGATTTATTTGTTGAAGGTGATGCTCCAGAAGCTACCTGGTCTGAGGAGTTCAATTATAATGGTGCGGTGGATTCTAATACTTGGACCCACGAAATTGGAAATGGTGAATGGGGTTGGGGTAATGGTGAATCTCAATATTATACAAGTAGTCTAAATAATGTTAAAGTTGAAGACGGGGTTTTAAAGATTACAGCAAAGAGGGAGGATATGGCTAGTTATGAATATACTTCTGCCAGAATTGTTTCCAGAGATAAATTTGAATTTCAATATGGAAGAGTTGATATTAGAGCCAAATTACCGACAGGTGGTGGCACATGGCCTGCTCTTTGGTTATTAGGAGCAAACCATTATGAAGTTGGATGGCCTGCATGTGGAGAAATTGATATTATGGAACATTGGGGACACGACCCAACAGTTGTAGCTGGATCAATTCATACCCCTATGAGCCATGGAGATACCTGGACAAATGGACACACCAATGTTAGTGATTATAATGAAGAATTTCATATTTATTCGATTGATTGGGACGAAAATAGAATTCAGTTTTTTGTTGATGATATTTTATACTATACATATTCACCTTCTCCAAAAGATTCAGAAAATTGGCCCTTCGACCAAGAAATGTTTTTTATTTTAAACGTTGCAATGGGTGGCCATTGGTTTGATGTAGATCCTCAGTTTAACGAATCAACTATGGAAGTTGATTATATAAGAATTTATCAATAACAATTATGAAAAAATTAATCTATAGCCTTTTTGTTTTATTTTTTATTACATCATGTCAAAACTCTAATTTGACAGAAAAAGAAAAATTTATTGATGATCTAATTTCTCAGATGACACTAGCTGAAAAAGCAGGACAAATGAATCAGTATAATGGTTTTTGGGATGCTACTGGTCCTATGCCCGAGGGAGATTATCAGAAGAAAAGATATAATGAACTAAAAAATGGTCAAGTTGGTTCTATGTTAAACGTTATTGGAGTTGAAGAAATAAGAGCATTACAAAAAATTGCTGTTGAGGAAACTCGATTAGGAATTCCACTTATTTTTGGACATGATGTGATTCATGGTTACAAAACAATGTTTCCAATTCCTCTTGCCGAATCATCAAGTTGGGACTTAGAACTTTTAGAAAAATCTGCAAGAATTGCTGCTACTGAAGCTAGTGCTGATGGCTTGAATTGGACATTTGCACCTATGGTAGATATTTCAAGAGACGCCAGATGGGGAAGAGTCATGGAAGGAGCCGGGGAAGACCCTTTTCTAGGAAGTTTAATTGCTAAAGCACGTGTTAAAGGGTTTCAAGGAGATAATCTAAGTGAAGTAAATACTATAGTTGCATGCGCAAAGCATTTTGCTGGTTATGGATTTTCAGAAGCAGGTAGAGATTATAATACCACAGATTTTAATCAGTATACTCTACACAATACTATAATGCCTCCTTTTAAGGCAGCTGTTGAAGCGGGTGTAAGAACATTTATGAATTCATTTAATACTCTTGATGAGATTCCTGCTACTGGTAACAAACATATTCAAAGAGATATTTTAAAAGGAGATTGGAATTTTGACGGATTTATAGTATCTGACTGGGGTTCAATCGATCAAATGATACCTCATGGTTTTGCGAGTAATGGAGAACATGCAGCTGAATTGGCTTTAATTGCAGGTTCAGATATGGACATGGAATCAAGTTTATATGTAAGTAAATTAGTTGGACTTGTAGAGTCAGGAAAAGTCAAAGAAGAATTATTAGATGATGCTGTTAGAAGGATTTTAAGAGTGAAATATGAGTTAGGTTTATTTGAAGACCCATATAAATATTGTGATCAGAATAGATCAGATTCTGAACTTGGAAGTGAAAAAAATATGATGGTTGCTTTAGATGCAGCTAAAAAATCTATTGTTTTATTAAAAAATGATAACCAATTATTGCCATTAAAAAAACAAAATCAAAAAATTGCCATCATTGGACAATTGGCAAATGACAAGAATAGTACTCTAGGTAACTGGAGATCTCAGGTTGAGTATAACTCAGCTGTTTCAGTTGTTGAGGGAATGAAAAAATATAAAGGGAATAAAACTATATATCAAAAAGGAGTTGATTTATATTATGGTGAAACCAATTTTCATAATAGAGTTAAAATAAACTTTAAAGATAAATCTGATTTTGGAAAAGCTAAATTAGCTGCAGCTACATCTGACATTGTAATTATGGTTCTTGGTGAAGAAGGACATCAGTCAGGTGAAGGAAGAAGTAGAACAAATATTGATTTACCAGGTCTTCAAAAGGATCTGTTAAAAGAAATAAAGAAAGTAAATAAAAACATTGTTCTTGTTGTAATGAGTGGTAGACCACTAGATTTAAGCTGGGAAGATGAAAATATTCCTGCTATAGTTCAGGCATGGCAATTAGGGTCTAGATCTGGTAACGCCATAGCGCAAGTTCTTTATGGAGATTATAACCCTTCCGGAAAACTTACTATGTCTTTTCCAAGAAATGTTGGTCAAGTGCCAGTTTATTATAATTTTAAAAATACAGGAAGACCAAGTACCTCAATAGAACAAGTGACAAATTCGGGTTATGCTGATGTTGAAAATAGTCCTTTATATCCGTTTGGATATGGATTAAGCTATACCAACTTTACATACTCTGATTTAACAATTAGTTCTGATTCAATGACCAGAGATTCTAAAATATATGCATCAGTAACTATTTCAAATACAGGAAGTTTTAATGGTGAAGAAGTTGTTCAGCTATATTTGAGAGATATTGTAGGTAGTATAGCGAGACCTATGAAAGAATTAAAAGGATTTAAAAAAATTGAATTAAACCCAGGCGAAAGTAAAACTGTCAATTTTGAAATTGATAATTCCCTCTTAGAGTTTTATTCATTCAATAATATATGGGAATCTGAACTTGGCAAGTTTCACCTTTTTATTGGTACAGATTCAAATGTAAGCAACTATAAAGAATTTTATTTAGTTGATTAATGATAACATTAAAAGAATTAGCAAAGGAACTAAAAGTTTCTGTTTCAACAGTTTCCAAAGCGCTACATGATAGTCCAGAGATAAGTGTTCAAACGATTCAAAAAGTAAAAAAATTAGCAAATAAGCGCAACTATAAGCCTAACAAAATAGCACTTAGCCTTAAAAGTAACAGGACTCTTACAATTGGGGTTGTTATTCCCGATATTTTAAATAGATTTTACTCCAAAGTATTGGACGGTATTCATGATTCAGCAGATCAATATGGCTATGATGTTATCACGGTCACGACAAAAGAATCAATTATAAAGGAAATAGATAGTCTTCAAATTTTATCAAGTGGGAATGTTGACGGAGTAATTATTGCAATGTCTGAAGAGACTTTAAATAAAAATGACTTCTCTCATATAAAGGAATTTACGATGAAAGATACTCCTATAGTCATGTTTGATCGTGTAACCGATAAAATTAATTGTGACAAAGTTATTATTGATGATTTTGATGCAATTTATAATGAAGTCAAAAGTTTGAAAATGTTGGGGAGAAAAAAAATTGGTTTTGTAACAACAATAAATGATTTAAATGTAGGTAAATATAGAGCTAATGGATTTAGAAAAGCTACCTATGACTTTTATGGAAAGTTTGACAAAAATTTAATTCTAAGGATTTCAAAAAATCTTGATAAACACATTGAAATCCATAAGTTTATTGAAAAAAATAAACCTGATGCAATCATCTCAGCTGATATAATTTGTGGTGTAATTTCTGTTAATATTGCAAGAAGTTTAGGTATAAAAATACCTGAAGAAATATCGGTTGTAGGTTTTGGTGATAAAACAATTTCAGAGTATTCTAGTCCAAAGTTAACCACTATTTATCAGCATGGTCCAGAAATTGGAATTAGATCAGTCGAGCTTTTAGTTGATAGAATGAATTCAAAATGGTTTGGATTAGAAAAAAATACAAATTCCTTCATAACTGAAATTATCCCAACAATTACAGTTGGCGGTGGATCAAAATAGATTGCTAAAATTATTCAAAAATAAATTAATATAGATTACTAAAAATACAATTGATATTAATGTTTTTGTAAATCCGGAAACGATTAAACCAAGAAAAACTCCAGCAGCGGCTATAATTGATTTTTCAAAATTTTTATTTAGAAATAATTCACCAGCAATTGCACCAATTAATGCACCAATTATGATCCCAAATGGTGGTAAAAATAAGCCAATCAAAGTGCCAATTGAAGCTCCTATTATTCCAAATTTACTCGCTCCAAATTTTTTGGAACTATATATTGGGATTATATAATCAAGAATGAAAATTATTAATCCAATAATTAAGCAAAAAATAAGTATTTTACTTTCTACTTGTACATTTGAAATATTACTAAAAATGAATAGTCCCAACCATGAACTCAGGGGGCCTGGCAAAACAGGAATTACACTTCCTATAATCCCTACTATCATAAAAACAAAAGACAATATCAATAAAAATATATCCATATTATAATTAAGAATATTTTAAATAAAATCGATTAACTTTATGAAATTAATTAATTAATTAATATCTATTGTGAGAATAACTCTGATTTTTATTTTCTTTTTTTTGGTTAATTCATGTGAATATGATTTTCAAATTGACAGAAAAATTTCAGTTGATGAGTTTATTAATGAAGAACTAAAATCATTCAACTGGAGTGAAGTTGATCAATATCCCGTTTTTGAGAATTGTTTAGAGTTGAATAGTGTTTCACAAAAAAATAAATGTTTTGTTGAAACCATTACAAATAATTTTACAGCTAATTTGAAAAAAAATAATTTGATTCTGAATAGAACACTTGTTGATACAGTTAATTTGGTTTTAATGGTTGATAAAACCGGTCTAATTTCTATTGAAAGTATCAATATTTTAGATAAAAATCATAAATATAAAGAAGTTATAATTAGCTCATTTAATAATACTGTTTCAAATTTTCCAAAATTATATCCAGCAATTAAAAGAGGTCAGCAAGTTGATGTAATTTTTAAAATCCCAATTATAATTTCAACTGAATAACAAATATGAGTGAAAAAATAATTTTAGGTATTGATCCAGGGACAACAATAATGGGTTTTGGTATAATTAAAATAAAGGACAGAAAAATGTATCTCATAGAAATGAATGAATTGAATTTAACAAAACATAAAGACCATTATTTAAAACTAAAATTAGTATTTGAAAGAACTATTTCTTTAATAGAGGAGTTTAATCCTGATGAAATAGCTATTGAGGCTCCTTTTTTTGGTAAAAACATTCAGAGTATGCTAAAACTTGGTAGAGCCCAAGGAATAGCAATGGCCGCAGGTCTTTCAAGAGAAATATCAATTACAGAGTATTCACCAAAAAAAATAAAAAAGGCAATAACAGGTAATGGTAATGCTAGTAAAGAACAAGTAGCAAAAATGCTTCAGAATTTATTAGCAATAAAAGAGTTGCCTAAAAATTTAGATTCTACAGACGGACTGGCAGCTGCTGTATGCCATTTTTATAATTCAAAAAATTCTTTTGAGGAAACAAAATATTCTAGTTGGTCAAGCTTTGTAAATAAAAATAAAGATAAAATAAGAGGGTCATAAGTAGTATATATATTCATATTCCTTTTTGTAGAAAAGCATGTCACTATTGTAATTATCATTTTTCTACATCGTTAAAATCAAAAGATTTAATTATTGATTCAATTGTAAGTGAAATTTCTTTAAGATCAAATGAATTGAATGATAATGTTGGTTCAATATATTTTGGAGGAGGAACACCGTCAATTCTAACTGAAAAAGAATTAGAAAAAATTTTAAATGAAATTCATAAAAAATTTAAAATTTCTAATAATACTGAAATTACAATTGAATGTAATCCTGATGATGTTAGTATTGAAAAAATTGAAGTATGGAAAAAAAATAGTTTTAATAGGGTTAGTCTTGGGATACAATCTTTTATTGATTCTGATTTAGTTTTAATGAATAGAAGTCACAATTCAAAAACTGCAATTGATTCAATTGAAAAAATAAAAAATAATTTCACTAATTTTTCTATTGATCTAATATATGGAATACCTGAAAGTTCAATTGATGAATGGAAAAAAAACATTGAAATTGGATTAAATTATGATATACCCCATATTTCGACTTATGTTTTAACTGTTGAGCCAAAAACAGCCCTTAAAAAATTGATTGAAAAGAATAAGATAAAGGAAGTTGAAGATAGGGATCAGAAATTACAATTTGAATATGCCTATGATATGTTGTTAAAATTAGGTTATTATAATTACGAATTTTCAAGTTTTTCAAAACCTGGTTATGAGTGTAAAAATAATCTTACATATTGGAACAGGGAAAAATATATTGGCTTTGGGCCATCAGCACATTCGTTTGACGGTGCATCAAGAACATGGAATATTAGTAATAATCAGAAGTATATTGAAAAAATTAAAAAAAATATTTTACCCAATGAATCAGAGGTTCTATCACAAATTGATGTGTTAAATGAAGTAATAATGATAGGTTTAAGAACTTCAGATGGAATTGATTTAGAATTGATTAAATCAAAGTTTTCAGATTTGAATTTGGATAATTTAAATAAACAAATAGAGCTTAAAATTAAAGAAGGTGTGCTTGTCAAAACAAATAATAAACTTCATACTTCAAAAGAATATAAATTTTTAACTGACGGAGTTGCCTCTGACTTATTTATAACAAATTAGACCAAAATAAATTAGTAAAAAAACATTATCTTCAATACAAAATCTTATATATGGAATGGAGTGGAGTAATGCCAGCAATCACTACTAAATTTAGTAATGATGATAAATTAGACTTGGCTCTTTTTAATAAAAATTTAGACTTTCAGCTGCAAGCAGGTATTGATGCAATTGTTTTAGGTGGATCATTGGGAGAGGCAAGTACTTTAACCCAGGATGAAAAAAATATATTAACCCAAAATACTGTTGATTTTGTTTCAAATAAAATTCCAGTAGTTGTCAATATTGCCGAACAGTCAACAAAAGATGCTCTAGAAAGCGTTAAGTGTGCAGAAAAATTTGGGGCAAGTGGGTTAATGGTATTACCGCCGATGCGTTACAAGTCAGGAAAAAAGGAGACGATAGAATATTTTCAAGCTATAGCCAATTCTACGAATCTACCTATTATGATATACAATAACCCATTTGATTATGGAATTGAAGTTACAATTGACATGTTTGAAAAGCTTTTAAAATGTGATAATATAAAGGCAGTTAAAGAGTCAACTAGAGATATATCTAATGTAACAAGACTTAAAAATGCTTATGGCTCCAGATTAAAAATCATGACTGGTGTCGATACGATTGCTCTTGAAAGTTTGTTAATGGGTGCAGATGGCTGGATTGCTGGATTGGTTTGTGCTTTTCCCGAGGAAACCGTTGCAATTTATAAACTTCAATCACAGTATAAAATAAAAGAAGCAATAGAAATATACAGGTGGTTTTTACCTTTACTAGAATTAGATATAAATCCAAAACTAGTTCAAAATATAAAGTTAGCGGAAACAACACTAGGAATTGGTTCTGAAAATGTAAGACTCCCAAGAGTACCTTTATTCGGCAAAGAAAGAGAAAATGTTTTAGAAATTATAAATACAGGAATTAAAAATAGACCTGATTTATCAAAATATAGATTTTAATTATGATTACTGGTAAAAATTATATTGGAGACAATTTATCTTCAAATTCGTCCGTAATATTTCAGACATTTAACCCAAAATTAAATATTGAAAATGATACAACTTTCTTTGAGGCAAGTGATTCAGAAATTCAAAAATCAGTGGAACTTGCATTCAAAGCATTTAAAAAATATAAGCTTGTTTCGTCTGAAGTGAAATCTAAATTTTTAAATCAAATCGCAGATGAGCTGCAATTAATTTCGGATGATATAGTAAATATTTATTGTTCTGAAACAGGTTTGACCGAAGGTAGATGTCTCGCAGAATTAGCACGTACGATTAATCAATTGAGGTCATTCTCAGAACTCCTAATCAACGGAGACTTTCAAGAAGTTTCTATTGACACCTCAAATCCAAATAGAGTTCCAGTTCCAAAACCTGATTTAAGAAAAATGTTAATCCCACTTGGACCAGTTGCGGTTTTTGGTGCAAGCAATTTTCCTTTGGCTTATTCAACCGCAGGAGGTGATACTGCTTCAGCATTGGCTGCAGGGTGTCCTGTGATATTAAAATCTCATCCAATGCATGCTGGAACAGGGGAATTAGTTTCTGCGGCGATTATTAGAGCTGTAAAAACAACTAATATGCCTAATGGAGTTTTTTCTAATCTGAATAGTAAAGGAATTGAAGTTGGAGAAAAGCTAGTAAATAACCCTGGAATCAAAGCAGTTGGTTTTACTGGTAGTTTGAGAGGAGGACGTGCAATTTATGATTTAGCATCAAGAAGAGATAATCCTATACCGGTTTTCGCTGAAATGGGAAGTGTTAATCCCGTGCTAATATTTCCAGAAAAACTTCAAAAAGAATATGCTGAATTAGCAGAAAAATTTGCTAAATCAATAACAATTGGATCTGGGCAATTTTGTACTAATCCTGGTATTATTATTTCTTTTGAATCAGAAATTTTTGATTTATTTATAAAAAAGTTAGTTGAGGAAATTGAAAAATTATCACCAAGTTGTATGCTCCACCCCAATATCTTTAATGCATATAACAATGGTCTTGAAAAAATTAAAAAAAATAAACTTGTTTCAGTTCTAACAAAAGTGGATTCTGAGTCAAAAGCTAATTTTCCAAAACACGTTATTTCAACCGTAACAGCTAAAAACTTCATCCAAGATAAAAAGCTACAAGATGAAATTTTCGGTCCATTTTCGTTAATTGTAAAATGTTTGGATCAAAATGAAATGCTTCAGGTAATTAATTCAATGGAAGGACAACTAACAGGAACAATATTAGCAGATACTAACGAAAAGTTTTTAAGCGAAAAAATTATTAATGCTGTAGAATTAAAAGTAGGTAGAATTATATTTAACGGAGTACCGACTGGAGTAGAGGTTTGCCCATCAATGACCCATGGTGGCCCCTATCCAGCATCAACTGATTCAAGATTTTCAGCTGTTGGAACAAATTCAATAAAAAGGTGGCTAAGACCAGTAAGTTTTCAGGACTTTCCTCAAAATTTACTTCCAAACGAATTAAAAAATGATAATCCATTAATGATAAACCGTAAAATTAACGGTGTTGCCTCTAATAACTAGATTTGATTTTTAAAATATTTAAGATTATGAAATATAAAATCCTTTTTTTATCAATTTTTCTTTTTTTCTCATGTAATCGAGACAATGAAAAACTGGACGCAATTATTCAAGAATACCAAAATCATAAAGGCTATAATTTTGAGGATTATCCTCTTGGCAATTTTTCTGAAGAATACTTTAAATCTGAGAAAGAATTTGCTGAAAGTCTTTTACTAAAATTAGATGATATTGATATTAATAAGTTGGACGAAAATGATAATATTTCATATGAATTATTATCCTTTGTGTTAAAAGATATTATTGCATATTATGATTTTGAAAGATTTCTAAATCCGCTACTTTCTGATTCAGGTTTCCATAGTAGTCTAGTTTATAATGTTAGACCGATGTACAATTATGAGCAAGTCAAAAATTATTTAAATAAGCTTAATGATATACCACAATATGTTGATCAATATTTGCCTCTTTTAAGAAAAGGACTAGACAAAGGTGTATCTCAGCCTTTGGTAATTTTTAAAGGTTACGAATCAACATATAATGATCATATCACTAAAAATTTTGAATCAAATTATTTTTATTCTCCTTTTAACAAACTACCCAATGACATAACAGAAATTCAAAGAGATTCGATACTTGCTGCAGCAAAAAATGCTATCGAAAAGAGTGTTGTGCCTCAATTTATCAGAATTAAAGATTTCTTTGAAAAGGAATATTATAAAAAAACAAGGACTACCATTGGGGTTTCAGAAACCCCCAATGGATCTGAATTCTATCAAAATAGAATCAACTATTATACGACAAGTGAATTATATACAGCTGATGAAATTCATCAAATTGGTTTAAAAGAGGTGGCTAGGATTAAAAAAGAAATGATAAAAATTATTGATGAATTGAAATTTAATGGTTCCTTTGAAGAATTTTTCGAATTTTTGAGAACTGATGATCAATTCTATGCAAAAACTCCAAGGGAGCTTCTTATGTACGCTAGAGATATTTCCAAAAGAGCTGATGAACAACTTCCAAGATTCTTTAAAACTCTACCAAGAAAACCATATGGAGTCGCACCAGTTCCTGATGCAATAGCTCCAAAATATACAGGTGGTAGATATGTAGGTACTTCAAAAAATAGTACAGATCCAGGTTATTATTGGGTAAATACTTACGATTTAAAAAGTAGAACTCTATATACAATACCAGCTTTAACAGTTCACGAAGCAGTTCCAGGACATCACCTTCAAAGCGCCCTAAATAATGAGTTAGGAGATAGTATTCCTAGATTTAGAAGAAATTTATATCTGTCTGCATACGGAGAAGGCTGGGGACTATACACAGAGTTTCTAGCTGACGAAATGGGTATTTATACAACTCCTTATGAAAAATTTGGAAAATTTACCTACGAGATGTGGAGAGCTTGTCGATTAGTTGTAGACACTGGACTTCACGCAAAGGGATGGTCAAAAGAGAAAGCCATTGATTACATGTCAAAAAATACAGCATTGTCTTTACACGAGGTTAACACTGAAATTGACAGATATATTTCGTGGCCAGGTCAAGCTTTATCATACAAAATAGGTGAACTAAAAATCCGTGAGCTCAGAAATAAATCAAAAGATGAATTGAATGATAAATTTGATATTAGAGAATTTCATGAAAAAATTTTAGAATACGGAACAGTTACATTACCTACCCTGGAGAGGAGAATCAATAATTATATAGAGAAAAAAAATGAGTAAACACATTTTTGAATGTATTGATGCACATACATGTGGTAATCCAGTTAGATTAATTTTATCAGAAAAACCTGATTTAGATGGGATTTCGATGAGCGAAAAAAGATTAGATTTTTTAAAAAAATTTGATTGGATCAGAAAGTCATTAATGTTTGAACCTAGAGGTCATGACATGATGAGTGGCGGAATGATTTTCCCTCCTCAAGATTCTAAAAATGATTTTGCTATTTTATTCTTGGAAACATCTGGCTGTTTACCAATGTGTGGTCATGGTACAATTGGAATAGTTACAATTGCTTTAGAAGAAAATTTGGTAAAGCCCAAAGTTAAAGGTATCCTAAACATAGAGGTTCCTGCTGGAGTTATTCAGGTAACTTACCTAAAAAAAGGTAAAAAAGTAAGTTGGGTAGAAATAGTAAATGTTGACAGTTTTCTAGCTGAAAAAAACTTATCTATAATTTCTAACAATTTAGGTAAAATAGATTTTGATGTTTCATATGGTGGTAATTTTTATGCTATCATTGAAAAGCAAAAAAATTATTCTGACCTTGATGACTTTAAAGCCGAGGAACTTATCTCATACTCCCGAGAAATAAGAGATAAAATCAATATAAAATATTCAGAAAAATTTATTCACCCTTATGACAAGTCAATAAAAAATGTTTCTCATATTTTATGGACAGGTAAAGCAATTGATTCAAAATCCTCCACCAGAAATGCAGTTTTTTATGGAGATAAAGCTATTGACAGATCTCCTTGTGGAACCGGAAGCTCAGCAAGGATGGCTCAATTATTTTCTCAAAATAAATTAAAGGTTGGAGAGGAATTTGTACATGAAAGCTTTATTGGCTCAAAGTTTAATTGCAGGGTAAAAAAAACTACTAAAATAAAAGACTATGATGGAATAACACCTGCTATAAGGGGATGGGCTAAAATTTATGGATATAATAAAATAATTGTTGATGATGATGATCCATTTTATTCAGGTTTTCAGGTAATTTAAGATGTCAAAAAAAATATTGATAGTAGGTGGCGGTATAATTGGTATATGTTCTGCATATTACCTATCCAAGAATGGTCATGATGTAACAATTATTGACAAATACGGAATGAATAGTGGTGCATCATACATTAACGCTGGGTATTTATCCCCCGGCCATATAATTCCTTTAGCAGCACCCGGTGTCATTAAGCAAGGCTTAAGGTGGATGTTTAATTCTTCAAGTCCATTTTATGTTGAACCCAGGATAAATTTAGATTTTTTTAAATGGTTATATGCATTTAACAAGTCATGTTCTGAAAGTAATGTAAAAAATTCTATTCTTCCTATAATTGAAATATCACTTTTGAGTCAAGAATTATTAAAAGATATTAAGAAGGAAAATAAAATGGATTTTCACTACGATCAAAAGGGTTTGTTAATGTTATGTAAAACCGAAAAATCTCTTGAAAAGGAAAGAGATGTAGTTGATTTGGCTGTTCAAAATGGTTTAAGGGCAAAAATTTTAAATCAAAATGAAATAAAAAAGATTGAACCTAATATAAACATAGATTCAATCGGAGCGGCATATTTTTATTGTGATCATCACACAACTCCCAGCGAATTAATCAATGAATTAAAAGATTATATACAACAAAAAGGAGTAAAATGTATCACAAATACTGAGATTCAATCTTTTGAAATTAAAAATAATAAAATTAAATCTGTAAATATTTCAGATCAAAAAATAATCTTTGATGAATATATTTTGTCAGCAGGTACCTGGACTTCTAAATTATGTAAAAAGCTAGGAATTGATTTACTTCTTCAAGCTGGAAAAGGATATAGTATAAATCATTCATCAAAAACAGAAATTTCTTGCCCAGCAATTTTAGTTGAACCTAAATGTGCAATTACTCCAATGAACGGATTTACAAGGTATTCTGGAACAATGGAAATTTCATCAGTTAATAACAAGATTAGAAAAAATAGGGTAAATGCAATATGCGATGCTGTTGAGTCATTTTATCCTTCGATTACTATCCCAGAAACTGATAGAGATGCAGCTGGATATGGCTTTAGACCAATTTCTGCTGACGGTGTTCCATACATTGGAAGATCCAATAAACTAAACAATGTAGTTATAGCTACAGGTCATGCAATGATGGGATGGAGTATGAGTACTGGCACAGGAAAAATTGTAGCAGAAATTATTGATAACAAAAAAACCAGTATAAATATTGATAGATTCAATCCAAACCGAAAATTTTAAATTGATTTCATAAAATTTTCCTTTAATACTTTTTCCAAAAGCATAAGAAGTTTTTTTGAATCCTCAATAGAGAAGATTAATGGAGGTTTTATTTTAATCACATTTTTGTCTAGGCCATCATTACTCATTAGAACACCAAGCTCCTTCATTCTATTCACTAAATAATGAGCCTTTTCAGTTTCGGGGTTTAAACCTCTGTCAACTAACTCTACCCCGATAAATAAACCCTTTCCTCTTACATTTCCTAAAATCGGATATTTTATTGATAAATTTTTTAGTCCATCCTTAAGAAATAGTCCTGTTTTTAGAGCATTTCTCTGTAGTTTTTTTCTCTCTATTTCATAAATTACTTCATTTGCTACTCTACATGATACAGGATTACCGCCAAATGAACTAAAAAATTCTAAACCATTATCAAATTTTTTAGAAATTTCATCAGTACAAACAACTGCACCTATCGGATGACCATTTCCCATTGGTTTACCCATGGTTACAATATCAGGAATTATATTATACAATTCAAAACCCCAATATTTTTCACCAACTCTTCCAAATCCAGTTTGTACTTCGTCAGCAATCGTAAGTATATTATGCTTGTCCAGAACTTTTTTACACATTTTTATAAAATTTTCAGGCATCTCAATTTGTCCGCCACAACTTATTATAGGTTCAAAAATCATAGCACTGATTTTTTTATTTGATTTTTTAGCTTTTAAAATTAACTTTTCAAATTCTTCAAAGTATTTTTTTCCAGCTCCTTTACCTCTATGTTTTCCGCGAAATTCATCTGGCATTGGAATTTCAAATATATTCTTTGCTTTTCCGCTCCCACCCTTACTATTATATTTATAATTACTTATTTCAATCGTTTTATTTGTGTTACCGTGATATCCACCTTGCATTACTATATAATTTTCGCTATTTCTAAACAGAGCACTCATTCTCATAGCAAGTTCATTAGCTTCACTTCCTGAATTAACTAAATATAACTTGGATAATTTTTTTGGGAATTTTGAAGTTAAGTTCTTGTGTAAAGTAATAATTTCATCATGTAAATATCTTGTATTTGTGTTTAAAATTCCAATTTGTTCGTTAGCAGCTTGTGTAACTTTTAAATTTTGATGTCCAACATGCGCAATATTATTTACAGTGTCCAAATACTTTTTACCATTGCTTGAGTAAAGAAATTGATTAAAACCTCTCACAATGTAAATTGGCTCATTATAACTTAGTTTTAAATTATTCGGTAAATATTTTTTTCTCGAATTTTTTAGTTTGGTTTTGTCAAATTTAGAAGTATAGGTTTTTTTAATATTTAAAATATGAACTGGATCAGGACATATACTTGACCATATATCTTTTTCATATTCCATACATACTCCAGGAAAATCATTTTGATAATCTAAGAGGGTTAACATTAATTGAAAATGCAAGTGTGGACTCCAGCCTCCATTTTCACTAATTGATCCAATTTCACCAATTTTCTCTCCTTTCTTAACAAAACTTCCTACTTTCAAAATAGATTTTTTTTGGTCTGATAAGTGACCGTAGAGACTATAATATATTATTTTAGCTATACTATGTTCTATTATTATTAGTCCTCCATATCCTTTAGAAGTCCTATCGTTAGTTATAATTTTTATGTATCCATTTTCAATGGAGTGGACCGGTGTTTTATCTTTTACCCAAAAATCAATGCCTAAGTGAGTGGTTCTATTTTCAAAACCTGCATCAGTAAGTCTTTCATAGTCAGATGAATTATAAACTGCACGTGTTTCTAAATATCCGCCAAAAAAAGTAATATCAGGGTATTTATTAATTTTTATTTCAAAAGATTGAACATCGTTTATTAAATCATTAGAAAGCCATTTACTAGAAACACTTAAATCTAAGTTCTTTAATTTTTTTATATCCTTTTTTTTAAATAATATCTCAATTGAAGATTTATTTTGACTAATTAATTTTTTAAATTCTTTAGCATTATGATTTGGGCTAAAATTACATGCATTTCTAAAAAAATGTATAGCTAGACTTTTATTTATACTATTCCATTTTTCAAATAAAACAAGCATATCATCTTTGCTTACCTGCAGGTAACTATTAGTAGGATTTATTTTTTTATTTAATGCTGATTTTATTATTGAAATTGATATTCTCATTAGTATTAAATCGTATAAAAAATCAATTTCACTTTCAAATAATGGAATTTTAGAGTTAAATCCTCTAATTATATCACATGCCGAAGCCAATGGATTAAGACTATTTAAAATTCCATATGTGCAGGTTATCGCTAGTTCATTAATTAATTGACTTTTAACACAATCTCCAAAATCAATTATTCCAATAATCTCAGGTTTCTTCAAACATTTTGAAAGAATAATATTATTATCGTTTAAGTCATTGTGGATTAGTGACTTTCTAAGTTTTTTATATTCTTTCTTTTTGTTTTTAAAATTATCTGTTAAACTTTTGATTCTTAGACAATGTCCTTTTTTTAAATGTACTTTCTTGTAATGATTTTCTACCCACAAAAAATTGGCTAAATCCCAGCTAAAATTATTTCTATAATAAATATGTTTTTTTTCCTTTAATTTTTCAACTAGTCTTGCACTTTCGTAGCCTAGTTTTTCTCTTAATTCACTGTCAATTGGATTAACCGATGACCAAAGTCTTCCATCAATCCATTCATTCATTCTAAAATACCTTACAGCGTTTTTATTATCAATAAAACTAGCAAAGGGCTTTTTTTTATTTGTTAAGATATTTTTAGGAGTTTTATCAAAAGCCTTTAAATGACGTAGAAGATTACTTTGAAATGTTACAAGTTCCAAATCTGTATTAGTTGGATAAATCTTAAAAAAATAAGATTTTCCATCATGCTTAAGTTTAAAATTGTCATCTAATTCTCCTTCGATTTGTTCGGCCTTAACCTCTAGCCCATAATTCGAATAGATTAGGTTTTGAATAAACTTTGATTCAAAATTATTTTTCATTAGATTTTTCTAGTAGATAATCCCAATCCAAAATACCAATAACCCCTTTTAAAAACAATTTAAATCATCTATTTCACAAAGTATTTTTTATATTTGCCTTTCAATTTTGCGGGCGTGGTGGAATTGGTAGACA
>CEVX01172771.1_pt1 | contig 22659 bp, 16 predicted proteins | sample 356561 | NCBI WGS metagenome assembly CEVX01 (sample SAMEA2623886, study PRJEB7988) | marine metagenome | biome: marine biome (ENVO:00000447); feature: surface water layer (ENVO:00002042); material: "saline water (ENVO:00002010), including plankton (ENVO:xxxxxxxx)" | depth 5 m | reverse complement strand
TGCAATCTAGCGAGCATCAACCTACTCAAGTACTACGACTTGGATACCCATACCTTCCAGATCGAGGACTTCAGGCACAGCGTTCGCCTATGGACAGTCACACTCGAGATCAGCGTCCTAATGGCCCAGTTCCCATCAGAGGAGATAGCCAGGGGGTCATACGACTACCGGACCCTCGGCCTAGGGTACTGCAACATTGGATCACTACTCATGCACATGGGGATACCGTACGACGATGAGAGGGGCTACGCGATATGCGGAGCAATCACATCAATAATGTGCGGAGAATCCTATGCAACTAGCGCTGAGATTTCTTCGGTACTGGGGCCGTTCCCAGACTACGAGAGAAACGCGGAGCACATGCTGAGGGTGATGAGGAACCACCGGAGAGCCGCCTATGACGCACCCGCCGATGAATACGAGGGACTCTCCGTTGCCCCAATGGGAATCAACTCGAAGAAGTGCCCGAAGGACCTCCTAGAAGCAGCCAGGGAGGCTTGGGACAAGGCTCTCAGAGACGGGGAGCAGCACGGTTTCAGGAATGCGCAAACAACGGTGATAGCCCCAACGGGGACCATCGGGCTCGTCATGGGAGCAGACACAACGGGAGTAGAGCCCCAGTTCTCTCTAATCCAGTACAAGACACTGGCAGGAGGGGGGTCTCTGAGGATAATCAACAATGGTGTGCCCGCCGCGCTCAAGAGACTAGGGTACTCCAAGCCAAAGATAGCTGGTATAATGGAACACATCATGGGCTCAATGAAGCTAACCGGATGCCCTCACATCACATCAGACAGACTCCAACAGTCGGGTTTCACGAGCGACGTCATCTCGAAGGTCGACACGAGCATGCCGGACGTATTCGGGATCAGAGGCGCTTTCGCACCATCGATCCTCGGAGAGGAGTTCTGCATGGATGCGCTGGGGATGAGCGAGGACCAGTGCGCGGACCCCTTCTTCGACGTCCTAAGCCACCTAGGCTTCACCCCCCAGGAGGTAGACGAGGCCAATGACCACGTGTTCGGCAGGGGAACCATCGAGGGAGCCCCCGGCCTGAAGGACGACCACCTGGAAGTATTCGACTGCGCCACGCCCTGCGGCAAGTACGGCGTCAGGGCCATCGACTGGAAGGCCCACGTACTGATGATGGCCGCCGCTCAGCCATTCATCTCAGGTGCGATATCGAAGACGATCAACATGCCCTCAGACTCAACAGTGGGGGACATCAGAGCCGCATATGACCTCAGCCACGAGACGATGAACAAGGCATGCGCAGTCTATCGCGACTGCTCGAAGCTGTCCCAGCCACTGATGAACCAGCTGGTAGACACCTCCTCCCTCGAAGAGGAAGAGGAAGAGGTCGACGAGGCCGTGTCGACGATGGTCAAGCAGGTAGTCGAGACAATGCCAGTACCCCAAGAGGTAGCCAGGCCGGTTGCCGAGTCTTTCGTGGACTACATCGCCACACGCCGACCACTGCCTGACAAGAAGAAGGGTGACAACGTCAAGGCCAGGATAGGCGGCCACAGCGTCAGGCTGATCACAGGGGAGTACCCAGATGGGAAGCTCGGGGAGATAATACTGGTCACCTCCAAGGAGGGCGCCGCGTGGAGGGCCATGCTGAACCAGTTCGCAATTGCCGTGTCGATAGCCCTCCAGCACGGAGTCCCGCTGGAGGCATTCGTGAAGGTGTTCACCTTCCAGAAGTTCGAGCCCAGCGGCATGGTAGAGGGCGGTAGCGGACGAGTCAAGATGGCATCCAGCTTGGTCGACTGGATATTCAGAGAGCTAGCTATCGAGTACGCAGGCAGGGACGACCTGGCTCACGTGGCAGCCGAGGATTTGGACCCGTACACCATAGCCAAGCCAGAGATCACCAGCGAGGGGGTCATGAGGACGAAGGGCGAGACCAGGGAGGTGCAGCTCACGCTGGATGCGATACAGCCAGAGGAGACCGCCGAGGCTAGGACCTACAGGCTTGCCAGGGAGGCAGGCTTCACAGGAGACATCTGCGACGACTGCGGAAGCAGCCAGATGGTCAGGAACGGGACTTGCCTGAAGTGCAACTCCTGCGGTGCGACCACGGGCTGCTCGTAAGCGTCCTCTAAATCACTCCAGAAGTTCAGAGATTGACGGACCTCTCCTCAAGATTCTATCCTCGAGATCGTCATATGCTTCGCTGCTAAGCTCTCTGATTCTCTCAGAGGCATTTCTGAATCCTTCTTTGGATACCCCCGCCTGCTGTATCATCAGGCCAGCCAACCTGGATTTGGAACCTTCATTCGATGACATCCATGCCATCGGCAGCAATCCAGACTTGTCATCCGAATCCATTGATAGGTACTCTCTCATGGCGGAGTCCACGATTCGCTGTGTCATTCGCTGATCCCCTCTGCCAAGTACGATGGATGCCTTCTCTACGAACAGAGGCATATCGGTTCTGACCAAAGAAGACAGGTATGTGGTGGCTAGAGTCCTCACGTCAGAGTCACTATCTTCCAGAAGTACATCCATCAATTGTATGGCGAAGCCTCCGTCCTCTGAGGAAATCCTCTGCAACGACGAAGAAAGCTCCCTTCGAGCATCCCGATCGGAGTGCTGGGAAGCCGCAAGTAGAATGTCCCTGGATTCACCAGGCCACCCCGTCATTAACTGGATGGCCCCCCTCACAAGAACCCCCGTGTGCTTACCAGAACCCCTCTCTAGGCTGCTCATCAACCTGTTCGGGACGTCCAGAAGTCCACACAATCGACGATTGACAGTGAGTCCCTCCAGCCAATGTGGCAGGATTTTGGTTTGGGACGACTCTCCCATTGCCATGGTGTCTAGGATGGCCGATGCCGCCAGTACGCCAGAGGGATGCGGGGCACCATCATGCCGCGCCGCGCCATCGGGGCTCCATGCCATCTGGTGGGCCCCTGTTATTTCCGATGACCAGGAGCCGGGAGGCTTTGCCATCGCTATCGAGGTCAGCAGATGAAAACCGCCCCTCCTGGCTATGTCTGAGCCACTCAGAGAGGAACCGATTAACAGGGATACTGCCAGATACCATCTGTCAGTATCCGGGGAATCCTCGTCCAAGGCAGAGCACATCCAGTCCCAGGCCATCTTCGACAGCACTCTCTCGGAAAGCCCATTGACGTTCTCGGACATCCACTTCTCCCTTGTCGAATCCGGATCTATGTTCCTCTTCACGAAATCCGGCTCCTCCTCCTCGACTATCGAAGACAGCCGTTGGTTGAACCCGGCCCGATCTACAGCATATAGCCCGGAAGCCTGTTGAACTAGGGAATCTGACTCGGTTGGCTGGATAGCTGGGAAGTCAGGGAGCTCAAGAGGAGGATTAGGGAGGGGGGCAATAGAGAATGAACGCTCGACGTATTCCTTCAGCAGCTCCTCTCCACGCTCCCAAACGAGAGCAGAGGCCTCCCTACGAGACATGTAATCGACTCATATTTCTAGTTCGATGTTCAGGTTCTGGATAAGCTCCTTGTACCGGTTCCTGATTGTTACCTCGGTAACTCCCGCTACCTCGGCCACCTCTCGCTGTGTCCTTCTCTTGCCGCAAAGTACGCTGGCGATGTAGATGATTGAGGCTGCGATTCCAGTCGGGCCCCGACCGCTAGTCAGCTCCTTCTCCTGAGCGGCCTGTATCAGCTCGTATGCCTTGGCCTGTACCTCAGCATCCAGATCAAGCCCGGAGCAGAACCTAGGGATGTAGTCCTCTGGCTTGGTTGGAGGTATCTTCATCTTGAGCTCCCTCACCATGAATCGGTAGGTCCTACCGATCTCTTTCCTTCCAGTCCTGCTAGCCTCGCCTATCTCGTCGAGTGTTCGTGGATTCTTGCATTGCCTGCATGCGGCGTAAAGGCTCGCTGCAGCGACGCCTTCGATGGAACGACCCCTAATCAGTCGTGCTTCTACCGCCTTCTTGTAATTCACAGCCGCGGCCTCCCTGATTGACTTGGGCAGGTCCAACCTGCTCGCCATTCTGTCTAGCTCCGCTAATGCCATAGCCAGATTTCTCTCGGTAGCGTTGCTGACCCTCGATCTCTTCTGCCACTTCCTCATTCGGTAGAATTGACTTCTGTACCTGCTCGAGATGGACTTCCCTGAGTAGTCCTTGTTTTGCCAGTCAATGTCTGTGGAAAGACCCTTGTCGTGAAGCATCACGGTCATCGGGGCCCCTGTACGGGCTCTCTGATCACCTTGCTCTGGGCTGAAAACCCTCCACTCGGCTCCCTGATCTATCACCTTGTCTTCGAGGACCACTCCGCAGTCCTCGCAGCAGACCTCTCCTCGGGTCTCGTCTCGCAGGAGATTCCTGCTTCCGCATTCGTTGCATTTCACTGTGTCCTCTACTAGATAATCCGCCATATCTACGCCTCCTTTCATGGGAAAGGTATAAACTTCCGAAAGCGCATCTTATTTAAAGTTAACAATATAATCAACTCAACTCAATCGTAGCACCAGTCTAAAGTGGATAATTCTCAAATCGTTGAGAACCGTGAAATAGAATTGACTCTTGGACAGTTCAAGGAGGGAGTGTGTTGGGAGTCGATACTTGGCCACCGCAGGAGATAACACTGACTCCCGGCAAACGGGTACTATTCCTTACCAAGGATCTGGATTTAGTGAGAAAGCAACTCTACGAAGGCCTCGATCTGAGGATGGAAGACCTCTCTGTGGAAGATCTGCTTGACGACATAAACACCGACGTTATGACCCCAGCTTGGGTATGCTTCGATCACGATCCAGCGGCCATTGCAGAGAATGCTTACGCAGGACTCATGCACGAGGGAAGGAGAGTCGTCGACGAGGGCGCTCTTACTGGGGCCGGCTTCGAAGTCATAGTAAGCGGACATCGAAAGGGAACAGGAAGCAGTCGCGAAACTGCCGCCCAGTGTGAGAGATGGTCAGGAATCAGAATAGTGATTGCGGCCTCCTTTGCCCCCATACACGAGAGGAATAATATCAATCTCGGACAGCTAATGGGCGACCATTCGGTATTGGAACGATTGCAGGACGGAGAGAGCATCCCTCTCGAGGAATTCACTGGCAGGTACGACCCCGTAACTAGGCTGATACTGGAGAACGGGGGACTCCTGTCCTTTGCCAGGGAGTTGAAGGAGGGAAGAGTAACGCTACCTAGAGTCAGCCCCGCGGGCCGTCCTATGACAATGGCCGAGAAAATAATCTCAAGCAAGCTAATCGGGGGCGGGCCAAATGGATCTAGCGTCGCACCCGGGGACGCCGTACTAGCTACGGTAGATGGCGGATACTCCCATGAATACACCACCGCGCAAGTACACGCATTCCTCTCGGATGAGTATGGTGATGACTACAATATCTCAAACCCATCCAAATTCGCGGTATTCGAAGACCATCTCCTATACGCGACCGACGTTCCCCGATACGGCCCCTTTGTTCCGAAGATAGAGACCCTGAGGGAAATGCAGAGGGTATTCCAGAGGCACACGGGCGTAAGGGACTACTCAGCCGAGGATGGAGTCAGCCCTGGAATATGTCATCAGGTAGCCCGGGAGGAATTCATTGATGTTGGCGACTTCATACAGGCCACAGACAGCCACACATGCATGGGGGGCGCCTCAAACGCACTGACCTATGGTGTCGGCTCTAGCGAGTACGCAAACCTCGTTCACAATCAGTTTTCTTTCGTAAAGGTCCCCGAGAGCATAAGGTTCGAGCTAACAGGGAATCTAGACCCTGGTTGCACGGCCAAGGACGTGATTCTCCACATACTGGATAAGTATGCCAAGAATTCAGATACCCTGGATCGATCCATGGAGTTCGGGGGTCCCGGCCTTTCCTCCCTGTCGATGGACGAGAGGGCCACCCTCTGCAACATGGCCACGGAATGCAGTGCGAAGACAGGAATCTGCGAGGCCGACGACCTGACTGTGGAGTGGCTATTGGAGAGGAGGACAGATTTGACTGAGGAGGCCATCAGGGCTGCCTTCGTAAGTCCAGACGAAGGAGCGACATACCACGGAGGAGTCCACACAATAAATTTGGACGAAATACGCCCAATGGTTGCTCACCCCGGAGATCCTGACAGGGGCATACCATCGGACCCAACTAACGGCGCCTACATCGATGAACTCGGAGACATAACAATCGATATCGCATACGCAGGGTCCTGCACTGCAGGTAAGGACGATGATTTCGCCTACTACGCGAAGGTAACAGAAGCGGCACTCGGGGCCGGAATGAAGGTGCATGATGACGTTGAGTGCTACATACAGTTCGGCTCGAAGAGCGTCAAGGAGCTCTCAGCCAGAATGGGGTGGACCGAACTCTTCGAGGAAGCCGGAGTCAAGCTAATCGATCCTGGTTGTGGTGCCTGCATAGGCGCAGGGCCGGGAATATCCGACAATTCGGAACAAGTCACGGTTTCTGCAATCAACAGGAATTTCCAGGGCAGGTCAGGGCCCGGCCGGCTCTACCTAGCCAGCCCCCTGACAGTCATGACTAGCGCATTCACTGGAAAGATAACCGCATGGAGTCCGGATGTATTCGCAGAGTGAGAATTCAACGCCTACACCATCCTGATACCAGCGGTATTCAATAGGTATCAGCGAACGCGATTGGGCAACCATAAGCAGGCCCCGTACCATCAGGGTATCGGGAGGACCTGATGGGGTGATTCGCATGGGTGAAGCAGAAGAAATTTCAAGCAAACAAAAGCAGATATCGGTTAGCGAGTTCTTCGAGAAGAACAAACACTTCCTTGGATTCGACACCCTCCAAAGGGCTGTTATAACGGCTGTAAAGGAGTCTGTAGACAATTCATTAGATGCATGTGAAGAGGCAAGAATACTCCCAGACATCAGAGTTGAACTACAACGAACCAAGAGCGACGAGCTACAAATGACAGCCCAGGACAACGGCCCCGGAATTCCCAGAGACGCGATTGAGAACGTGTTTGGCAAATTCCTCCTCGGCTCTAGGTTCCATGCCATCCGACAGACAAGGGGGCAGCAGGGGATAGGAATCACTGGCGTGGTGATGTACAGCCAGTTGACAACTGGATCCAAGACACGCGTGGTATCCAAGATAAAGAGCGACTCATCGGCAGTGTACGTCGATTTAGGGATCGATACCAAAAAGAACAAGGCGATCAAGTCCGGAGAGAAAAGAGACGTATGGGTGGATGATAAGACCGGAGAGGAGGTATCCCACGGTCTGAGAATTAGGACCCTGATGAAGGCCAAGTATCAGAGAGGAAAGAAATCCGTCTACCAATACCTCAGGATGACGTCGATCGTCAACCCCCACGCCTCGATCACCCTAGTGGTCAGGGACAAGGAAGGCGAAATCGTGGAGGAGGGGCAGTGGCTAAGGACCACGGACAAGCTCCCAAGAGTGGTCGAGGAGATCAAGCCCCACCCGCACGGAATCCATCTCGGTACGCTACAGAGGATGATGAGGGAGGCACAGGACAGAAGGATGACGTCATTCCTCAACAACAATTTCTCTGGCGTCACGAGGAGGGCCGCGAAGCAGATTCTCGAAGTAGCGGAGATCGAGGAAACCAGGACCCCGAAGAGGATCAAGGCAGAGGAGGCACAGGCGGTAGTCTCGGCCTTCCAGACCGTGAAGCTCCTCAAACCCCCGATGGACTGCCTGTCCCCGATAGAGGACCTACTGATCAAGAAGGGGCTATCCAAGGCGATAGACTCGCGCTTCGCTTCTACCGTAACCAGAAGTCCTTCAGTTAGCCAAGGCAACCCCTTCCAGATCGAGGTAGGCCTCGTCTTCGGCGGGGATATCGCAGCAGACGGCCCGATAGAGATACTGAGGTTCGCCAACAGGGTCCCCCTCATGTACCAACAGGGAGGATGCCTGCTGACGAAGGCTCTGGAGTCGGTAGACTGGAAGAGGTACGGCCTGGATCAGCCCGGAGGGACTGGCATACCGAAGGGACCGGCTGCGGTACTCATACACCTCGCATCGACCAACGTGCAGTTCACTAGCGAGGCCAAAGAGGCAGTTTCATTCGACGAGACGGTCTTCGACGAGATACGCAAGGCGATGCTCGAAGTAGGCAGGGGTCTCAAGAACCACCTCAAGAAGAGCTCCCAGCGAAAGAAGGCGAAAGAGAAGTTCGAACTCGTTAATATCATACTCCCCGAGATATCCAGGAAGTCCTCAGAGCTCCTAGACAGGGAGGAGCCGGACCTGGCACCTGTAATCACCCAGATCATGAACGCGGTCTTCCTCGAGGAGGAACTGTCATGGAACAAGGAGGACAAGCTCTCCATGTGCTCCATCACCGTACACAACTACACGGCGAGGGCACGTGCCTACACCATACTGGCAAAGTGGCCAGAGGGCCCAGACACTGCCATGTCTCACAACCCCACAGGGGGGAGGAAGGAGACGAAAGGACTCTGGGCATGGAGGCTTGACACCCTCGACCCAGGGACATCCACAGTGCTAGAATTCGGAATCTCAGGGCTAAGCAAGGGAGAATGGAATGAGACAGATATATTCTTCAGAGGGAATGGAGAGATAATCGGGGCCACCAAGATGGACGAGAACCTCCTCGAAGAACAGCGCAAGACGGAAGCCCTCGAGGCCGCCATGGAAGAGGTTCGCAAGAAGGAGAACGATGCCATGATAGAGACCCTAGCGATAAGAGCGGAACAACCCCCAGCCCCCTCCGACCATGTGGAGCAGGCAGAGGTTCTGCTAGAGGAAGCGCCCCCATCGACCGGGGAATGGAGATTCGGCATGGAGGGTGATGACCAATGAGCGACGCAGCACCCAGGAGGAGCAAGGAGCAAGTGGTAGAGGCCCTTCATGACGTAGCGGCGGAGATGCACAACAAGATGCAGAGGGGGGACCCTCCCAGAATGACCCTGCCAGTCAGGTCAAAGAGCAACATCTCGTTCGACAACAGGCTAGGGGTGTTCAAGTACGGAAAGAAGAAGACCGTTAGGGACGCAACCAGCCTGGGATCAGCAAGGCAACTTCTCCGGACCCTGCACATAACAGAGTTCATCGAGGAGATGATAGACAATGGCAAATCGTCTACCCTCAGGGAGATGTACTACATCTCCGAGGCATGGGGACACGGCAAGTTCGGCACCCAGAACGAGAGCAACAACCTGGCCGAGGACCTCGAGATAGTAACCAAGTGCCTCAGGGAGGACTTCAAGCTGAGGCCGGAGGAGGATGGTGCAAGGATAATCGGCAACATCACCGTCGAGGAGCGCAACAGACGAGGAGACTGGATGAGGATAAACTGCAGGGACGACGTCGGCGACTCCGGGTATGGGGTTCCCTACAACGTCGAGAGCGAGAAGCTGAGGCTCGTCGACGAGGACATAGACTTCGTCATGGCGATAGAGACCGGTGGAATGTTCGACCGACTGATCGAGAACGGCTTCGATGAAGAGGCCAGATGCGCCTTGGTCCACTTGAAGGGTCAGCCAGCGAGGTCGACCAGGAGAATCATGAGGAGGATTAGCGACGAGTGGAAGAAACCGATAGTGGTGTTCGCCGACTGCGACCCATGGTCGTTCAGGATATTCGCGAGCATAGCCTACGGTGCGATCAAGACTGCCCACATATCGGAGTATCTGGCTACGAAGGAGGCGACCTACCTCGGAATCACCGCCGATGACATCCTGGCCTACGACCTTCCGAGCGATGACTTGACCAAGCAGGATACCGGTGCCCTGGAGGCGGAGCTCAGCGACCCCAGGTTCTCCTCGGGATACTGGCAGGATCAGATCAAGCTCATGCAGGAGATGGGCAAGAAGGCGGAGCAGCAGTCCCTGGCCAAGTACGGCCTCGACTTCGTAACCGACACTTACCTCCCAGAGAAGCTGGACGCGATCGGCCTTGGATATAGATAATCAAAATACGCGCAACACTCAAATCAAGCCATCCGGGGTCACGAGAAGGCACAACTGCTCTGGCAGCTCCACTCCCCTCTCCGCAAGAGAGAGGATGGCAGGAACGGCCCACTCCGTGGTCTTCGGCCCACCATCCTCGCCCTCAACAACCATGTCAAAGACACTAGTGACCGACCCGTCATCACCGAATTGAGTCGGCATCAAGAGTGGCATCGGGATGTTTGTGAGCTGTGACAGGTTGTAGTTCACGTGCTGGTTAGGCATCTGATCCAGTGCCTCCTCAGGTAGCCCGTCAAGGAACCTCTGCGGCCTCATGAATACGGGCACCAGCAGCGACATCACGCTGGTCACGAGATCGGAGGCTGCCACAACAGCACTGGTACCTACGTTTGCGCTGTAGTTTTCCTCCACTTCCTCATTGACCCTCATCTGGGCCTCCCAGAGGGGCCTCAGCGCATCGATGAAGATGCTCTGCGCCTCGTCATAGCTCTCAGCGATCTCCACCTCATAGTCCTCTAGGAATCCCATAATCTCCGCTTTGAGTATGTAGTTAAGGTAGTTAGGCGAGTAAGTTGTAGTCATACAGCAGGACTGATGTCTGGGGGTTTATCAAATCGGAAAGGACTGTAGGGCACGCTTCCATACAATAAACTCGGTGTAGTAAAAATTACCTGATGGTTTAATTATTGCACCAGAGCATGGAAGAGCATGCCCGCAGTGATAGCCGGATACGCAAGGTCCCCATTCACCCCTGCGAAGAGGGGGGATCTAGCCAGAACAAGACCCGATGACATAGCAGCAGCCGTGGTTAACGGACTGATCAAGGAGACAGGGGTGGACCCTAGTCTGATTGAGGACCTGATAGTTGGGACGGCCTTCCCGGAAGCCGAGCAGGGCTTCAATGTCGCTAGGATGATAACGTTCCTCACGGATCTCCCAGAGACAGTTCCTGGAGTCACAATAAACCGGTTCTGCGGGTCATCCATGCAAGCCATCCACGACGCCGCAGGGAGGGTATCCATGGGGGCAGGTGATGCCTTCATCGCAGGAGGGGTGGAGTCGATGACAAGAATCCCGATGACTGGTTTCAACCCCATGCCCAACCCGAAGCTCAGCTCTGGCTACCCCGAGGCATTCACCTCCATGGGCATCACTGCCGAGAATCTCGCAAAGAAGTACGGCATCGACAGGGAAGCCCAGGAGGCCTTCGCAGTGGAGAGCCAGTCACGAGCATCCTCTGCCAGAGAGTCAGGCAACTTGTCTGGTGAGATCGTACCCATCGAAACTACTGGAGGAACAGTCGATACAGACGGGTGCATCAGGCCCGACACTGACGCTGAGGGCCTAGCTGGGCTCCGTCTGGCCTTCGATGCAAGCGGCACTGTCACAGCCGGAACAGCATCACCACTCACGGATGGCGCGGCATTCGTCCTAGTCTGCTCGGAGGAATTCGCGGCTGAGCACGGCCTGAAGCCACTCGCCAAAATTCTGAGCACCTCGGTCTCCGGTTGCGCTCCTGAGATAATGGGAATAGGACCAGTCGAGGCCACTAGAAAGGCTCTCGACAGAGCTGGCCTGACAATCGATGATATTGACGTCATCGAGCTCAACGAGGCATTCGCGGCACAGTCCCTCGCAGTGATAGAGGAGCTGGGACTAGACACCTCCAAAGTCAATATCGAAGGGGGTGCAATAGCACTAGGTCACCCATTGGGTGCCAGTGGAGCAAGAATAACTGGCAAGGCCGCCCAGCTGATGAGCAAGAACGGGGCTAAGCATGCCCTAGCAACAATGTGCGTAGGCGGAGGACAGGGAATCGCCACTGTTCTAGAAAGAATGTAGGTGTTACGATGTCCAGTTCGATAGAGAGGGTCGCCGTCATCGGTAGCGGTGTGATGGGCGCGGGTATTGCTGCTCACTGTGCCAATGCCGGATGCGAGGTCCTCCTACTCGACATCGTCCCAAAAGACTCCGAGGATAGGAGCGCGCTTGCTAGGGGGGCGATCCAGAAGATGCACAAGTCAAACCCGGAGATGCTCATGCACAAGCGCAATGCCAAGAGAATCACCGCTGGTAACATAGAGGACGATCTAGAGCGACTGAAGGACTTCGATTGGGTAGTCGAGGTAATCATCGAGAACCTCGACATAAAGAGGTCCCTCTACTCAAATATCTCCAAGCATATCGGCCCCAACACAATACTCTCCTCCAACACTTCCACGCTGCCTCGCTCCGAACTGGTCTCCGAGCTACCGGGCGATATCGCCTCCAGGTTCCTCATCACTCACTTCTTCAACCCGCCTAGATACCTGCCTCTCCTGGAGGTAGTGACAGCTCCCGAGGTCGACGAGGCAGTCGTAGAGAGATTCTGCACATTCGCAGATTTGAACCTGGGCAAGAGGGTCACCATGTGCAATGACAGACCCGGATTCATCGGCAACAGGCTCGGCGTCTACTTCATCCAGAGGGCCTTCAAGGCCACCTTGGACCACGGGCTATCCATAGAGCAGGCCGATGCTATGCTTGGAAGGCCAATCGGACTCCCCAAGACCGCAGTCTTCGCCCTAATGGACCTGGTCGGGATTGACCTGATTCCCCATGTCACTGAGAGCCTGCTATCGCATCTCCCCGATGGAGACCCATTCCACGAGATAGCCGGAACCGGGGAGGAGATCGTAATGTCGATGATAGAGGATGGTTACACTGGGAGAAAGGGCAAGGGCGGTTTCTACCGGCTAAACCGCGAGGGCGGAAAGAAGGTCAAGGAGGCTAGGGACCTCTCCAACGGTGAGTACAAGACAGCCAACCGCAGGGCCGCGTTCCCCTCGGCTAAGATGGGCAAGAGAGGTCTAGCACCTCTGATGGACTGCGATGACGACGGCGCCAGACTCGTAACGGACGTCCTCCTCGACTCCCTATCGTACGCAGCGCACATAGTTCCAGATGTCAGTGATGACATCTACTCAATCGACGGTGCGATGAAGGTCGGTTACAACTGGAAGAGAGGGCCATTCGAGATGATGGACTCAATCGGAGCCTCCTCAATGGTCGAGAGACTGAAGGCCACAGGAAGGGAGGTTCCAAGCTTCCTCTCTCTAGCCGCTGAGAAGGGCTCATTCTACGGGATAGAGGACGGAGAAATCACACGACTCTCCCCAAGTGGAGAAATGGTCGTCGTAGACAGACCCGAAGAGACTCTGAACGTGGCAGACCTCAAGAGGAGAGGAAAACCTCTGAAGAGAAACGGATCCGCCAGTATTTGGGATATGGGTGACGATGTCCTCTTGGTTGAGTACCATACCAAGATGAATGCCATGGACCCCATGAATATGGAGATGCTACTCAATGCAGTCGATATGGCCGAATCAGAGGGAATGAAGGGGATAGTCATCGGAAACGACGCCTCAAATTTCTGCGCGGGAGCAAACCTCGGACTAGCGCTGTTCGCTGCGAACCTGGCTGCTTGGAAGGACCTAGAGGACTTCATCGGACTAGGGCAGGACACGTATCAGACGGTCAAGTACTCCGAAGTCCCCATCGTCGCTGCTTCCGCTGGCATGTGTCTGGGAGGCGGTGCCGAGGTTCTGATGCACTGCGATGCAGTCCAAGCCCACTCTGAGTCATATGTCGGTCTGGTTGAGGTCGGTGTTGGGATAATCCCCGCATGGGGAGGGTGCAAGGAGCTTCTGGGCAGACTCAATGACTTCGGTCTGGCTAGCAAAGGCCCGATGGGCCCTGTGATGAAGGCATTCGAGTACATCGGAACGGCACAAGTAGCAAAGTCTGCAGAACAGGCCCGATCAATGGGATTCATCGGCCCCGAAGATCGAATCACAATGAACAGGGACAGACTTCTAGCAGACGCCAAGGCACGGGTAATGGAACTCTCTGAGGATTACGAACCCCCTGAGCCGAGAAACTACTCACTCCCGGGGCCCACTGGCATGGCCGGCCTGCAACTCGCCCTGAACGACCTAGCCCTCTCAGGAATGGCAACCCCTCATGATGTGGTTGTCGCCACCGCTCTAGCGGAGATACTCTCAGGAGGCGATACGGACATGACTGAGAGTTTGGAGGAAGACGACATCCTAGCCATGGAAAAATCGGCAATTGCGAGGCTTGGGAGACATCCCGACACCCTAGACAGAATGCAACACATGCTTGAGACCGGCAAGCCATTGAGGAATTGAGGCGAGAGAATGGTAGAGTACAATGCACCAATAAGGGACTACGAGTTCCTGTTCAACGAGATGTTCGACGCATTACCCATCGTTCAGAATCTAGGATACGACTTCGACTCAGACTTCCTTTCAATGCTTACAGAGGGATGGGCAGAGCATGCGAAGGAGGTCTGGCTCCCAATCAACCAATTAGGAGATAGGGTGGGTCTGAAGTTCGACGACGGCAATATTTTCATGCCCGAGGAGTTCAAATCTGCTTACAACGAGAGTATAGAGGGCGGCTGGCTTTCCACGGCATGCAAGACAGAGCATGGTGGAATGGGGGTGCCATTATTCTTCCAAACCGTCACATGGGCGGAGATCGGAACCTCGACAAATATGGCAATGAGCGTCCTTCCAGCCCTAACATTGGGCGTCTACGACGTTCTTGTGGAGCACGGAGAAAGAGAACTCATTGACTACTTCGCCTCAAAACTCGCCTCTGGAAAGTGGGCGGGCACCATGTGTCTCACGGAACCACACGCTGGTACAGATCTCGGCATCATCTCAACCAAGGCAGTCCCCCAGGATGACGGCTCATACAGGGTCACGGGAACCAAGATTTTCATTACGTACGGGGAGCACGACATGTCTGAGAACATCGTCCACCTCGTTCTCGCGAAGACTCCCGGGGCCCCAGAGGGGACAAAGGGGATTTCCCTGTTCCTCGTTCCCAAGTACCTCCCATCTGAGTGGGAATCAGGAGGATTTGAGGGACTGTCCCACGAGATCAGCTCTAATCACAATGGTGTAACCTGCTCTGGTAGCGAGGAGAAGATGGGAATCCACGCATCTCCAACGTGCGTAATGAATTTCGATGATAGCGTAGGATGGAGGGTCGGAGATTTACACAACGGCATGCCATTGATGTTCGAGATGATGAACAGAGAGCGACTCGCAACTGGGATGATGGGAATCGGTCTCGCCGAGATCGCATACCAGAATTCACTGGCATGGGCCAAGGACAGACGCCAGGGACGGGATCTGAAGGGTCCGCAGGAGCCTAACGAGAGTGCCGACAATATCCTCGTCCACCCTGATGTCAGAAGGATGCTGTTAGAGGCGAAGGTGAACACCGAAGGCTGTAGGGCACTAGCGGCTTGGACCGGCATCCTCCTGGACCAGATGAATAGCGAGGATAAGGAGGAGGCAGAGATGGCCGAAGCACTGGTCGCCATGTTCACACCCATCGTCAAAGCCCATTTCACGGATCTGGGATGTGAGTCAGCCAGCACCTGTATGCAAGTAATGGGCGGGGCCGGGTATTGTTCCGAATACGGAGTCGAGCAGTTTTACAGGGATGTTAGAATTTCCAAGATTTGGGAGGGCACGAACGGGATTCAGGCGCTCGACCTAGCAGGAAGAAAAATCACCCAGAACATGGGCAAGAACCTAAGATACCTCATGTGGCCATTAACCGAGTTCATCGAGGAGAACAAGAAAACTCCAGAGATGGCGGAGTTCAACAAGCCACTCCATCAGGGCGTAAGGGGGCTTCAGCAACTCACTTTGTTGATGATAGCTGAAGGGCAAGCCAACCCTCACTTCCTAGCCGCAGGGGCAACCGACTACTGCCGGTACTTCGGAAACGTACTACTTGCCTATATGTGGGCCAGGATGGCTAAAATCAGTCTTGAGAAGAAAGGAGAACCATTCTACGATGCAAAAATCGCCAGTGCTAGGTACTTCTTCAAGAGAATATTCCCAGAAACAGTTGGACTAGCAGCCAGGATACAGTCTGGCCACAAGAACCTCATGGAATACCCCGTGGAGATGATGTGATGACCGGCAAGGCAAGCCAGACACTTAGGCTAAAGTTCAAGCGTGCATCGAAGAAGGTATGGAATCTCCCAGAAAGGCCCACAAACCAGCAACTCCTGGATCTCTATGCCCTCTTCAAGCAGGCCACAGAGGGCGACTGTGAGGGTAGACCCAAGGGAGGCCTGAAAGAAAGGGCGAAATGGAAGGCATGGAACTCAATCTCTGGCACCAGTGAGTCAGATGCCATGGAAAGATACTGTGAGATAGTCGACTCACTGATGAGTATTGACTAGGGGGAATTTTGGTGCCAATAGATGACACCAAACTCAACTCTGAATTCAGGGGATTGAAGAGCCGGATGAAGTTTAGAACATTCACAGCTATGTCCATGCCAACTGCTTGGTTTGCGGGGCTCAGAATGGATATTCTGGACCATGAATCATGCGTGACTTCTCTCCCGGGTGGTTGGAGGACCCAGAACCCCTTCAAGACGATGTATTGGGCGGTCCAGGGAATGGGTGCTGAATTAGCGACTGGAGCCGCTCCCTTCGCCATGTCTAGGTCCATGCCAGAGAAGCTCAGGATGTTCGTGGTTGGAACGGAAGCCAAGTTCACCAAGAGAGCCAAGGGCAGAATCACATTCACTTGCAACGACGTGGCCGCTGCGCGCCAGGCAATTGAAGAGAGCATGGAGACAGGCGAAGCGGTCGAGAGGGACTTCGTTTCTATAGGAAGGGACCCCTCCGGAGAAGTAGTATCAGAATGGGTCTTCAAGTGGAACTTCCTCGTGATGGGTAGGACGTGAATAGATGATCAGCACCAGATTAACCCAGGATACTGGTATTGAATATCCAATAATCTGTGGCGCAATGTACCCCTGCTCTAATCCAGAACTCGTTGCAGCCGCTTCGGAAGGAGGGGGCATTGCCATTGTGCAACCTGTTTCCGCAACTATGGTTCATGGATACGACAAGCCAGACACCAAAGAAGGACTGAGGTCTGCAATACGCCATATTAGAACACTCACTTCCAAGCCAATAGGATTCAATGCCCTGATCGAGAAGGGTAGTGACAAGTATCTACAGAGAATGTCCGAGTGGATAGATATAGCCTTGGACGAAGGAATCAGGTTCTTCGTAACATCCCTGGGAAAGCCAGACTGGGTTTGCGAGAGGGTTCACGCCAAAGGGGGAGTCGTCTACCACGACGTTACGAATAGGTTTCACGCAAAGAAGGGGATTGATTGTGGCGTTGATGGACTGATTTGCGTCAATGATAGAGCAGGAGGGCATCTAGGAGAAATGTCGATGCAAGAGATGTATGAGGATCTTTCAGATCTCGGCGTCCCATTGATCTGTGCAGGTGGAATTGGGAGTGAAATAGAGTTGAATGAAGCTTTGGAGATGGGGTACGCGGGAGTCCAGATGGGAACCAGGTTCATCGCGACCGACGAGTGCACTACCCCCCAGGACTACAAGGACGCCATCGTGGAAGCTAAGGAAGAAGACATCACATGGACTACTAAACTCACAGGAGTGCCCATTGCAGTGATCAGCACGAGCGGAACGAAGCAGCACAACAACTGGCTGATCAGAAAACTCCTCAATAGCAGATTCAAGCACAGGACCAGGGTATTGATCACAGGAATCTCTTTCTGGAGGATGAGGGCCCTTGCCAGAGGAAAGAAAAACTCCTCTAAGGATCTCTGGTCTGCTGGGAAGAGCGTCGAGACAGTGGATAGCGTTGAATCTGCAACTACGATAATGAGGAGATTGGGGGAATCTCTGGAGTCTAATAGCAATCTAAACGAAGATTAGCTAAGCAGCCTAAGTTGCTGCGCGTCCCCCACCACTCCGAATCCAAAACGTTCTTCCAACGCCCTAGATACCAACTTGAAATCGGAGTCCCTCGTAGCCACTACAATACTGCCTATTCCCGCATGGGTTCCATTGGCTACTACCGCCGCCTCTCTCATAATTTCGCAGTCCCCCATTTCAGGGTATATTTCAGCCCCATCAATTTCAGTTCTTGTGGCCACCTCGTCATGCCGCTCCCTCTTATGCTGATCGACAATTCTGAAAATGTCTTCATGTCCGACTAGGAAATCCTCCAAATCTACTTCCGACATCTGCATATTGTCAACGTCGCTTTCCCAGTTTTGGAAATCCGATAGGACTCCTTCCACCCTCTCTTTGAGTAGTGATTCTGAAACCCTCTCAGACCAAACCCGCCTATCGATATACGTGTTGTCAAACAGTCCTAGTACAGAATCTGGATTCTTCGTTCTATTCAGGAACTCTCTCTTGGCGGCCTTAGGGATGGATAACAATACCTCATCCGCATCCCCTCTCCTTCTTATCATCCAGTGAAACGCCCTGTCCACAGTCCAATCCAAGGTACCAAGGCTGTCTCCAGAAATTTCTCTCAGGAGATCGTCCTTTAGTGCGTCAATCAAGATATTTGTGTCGATAAAGACCAGAGGCCTTAGAGAGAGTGACTTGAGATTCTTTCTTTCCCGTATGGAGATAATATCCCTTTTTCTCGTATAGAGGATCCTCTGGGAATTTCTGAGACGCTTGTTCTCTGCCTCGTCGAACTTTCCGGAACCAATCGCCCTTTCAAACAGGCGTAGGCCCCTGATAGAGCTCTCCTCTGATATCTGCTCGATGATTGTAACTAGCTTCAAGACCCTGTCTCTCTTATCTACACTATCTCCCTCTCTCATTTGTGATTCAAAATCAATATCCAATTGACTCATTGTAGACTGCGTGGAATGGCTCAACTTCCTCTTGGCGGCCTTCACTCTGCCCCTGAATAGTTCGGCCGGGAGTCGACGCTCATCTGGATACATCAATAACGACTCCAAAGACTCCATTCTCGAATCCGATCCTTCTTCTCCATTTTCTACGTCATTAGAAACATACTCAATAATCCTGGACGTTGCTTCAGGGCTCCTGCCCTCTATCTGATCCAAGCAAACTCTCAGGTACAGCTTGAACCTCTTTGTTACAGAGGCGGAGATCGTCGGATATTCGTCCATCAATGAAACTGCGTCCTTCCAGCAGCCCCCGTGGGCGAATGAGATGAGCGAACGCCTCAGGAAAGTCGCGGATTTCTCCAGATCCCCTTCCATCGTCCTCATTGCCGCCTCTCTATGCGACCAAGCAGAACTAGCAAACTCCCCCCTGCTTTCCAGTAGTGAAGCTCGTACTACATGGTGTTCCATAGCACTCCTATTTTTCTCATTGTACCAAGAATCTAGGCCTTCAATCCCAATCCTGTGCTCGAAAACCAAATCAGAAGCAAACCTGATTGTTTTCATGGAAACACGTTCTACTGAAACCAACTCTTCCAGGGAGGATATCGCCGACTCCCTCCTTGAATCCTCGCCACTCTGAAGATCGAGAGCCGCCCTATTCAGTATCAATGCGTTAATCAAGGCACTGAAAAGACCCCTCTCAATAGTCTCCAAGTCGGTGTTCTCAACGGAGTTTTTGAGCGCCTCTACGCTTTTTTCTCGCACAACATCGTCTCCCTCGGGGGAAAGCGCATTTCGTATCTCGTTCAGTGCCCTCTCGCCCTTGTGGTCAAGCTTTTTGTTTACAGGCTCAAGATTGCCACTAATCCCGTCCAGTAGTGAAATTAGTCCTATGCTAACCTCACTAAGCACCTCATCTTCTTCCGCCTCATCAATTGAATATAGTGAGATTCTCCGTGCTTCTTCAAGAGCTCTCATAATTCCTGTTGCTTCTTCAGCACCTACCATGTGCCAAACCATCATCATTCTGAAGGGATAAGCCCTAGGCAGGGATTTGTCTCCAATCAGAGAATTTGCCAGACCTCTAATTTCAGCAGTTCTGGTGAATGCAGAAAGCACGTCATCCGTATGTCTGATGGAATCCCGGGAAGTTAGCTTATTCGCCGCGTGTAGTCGTATTGAACTGCTGACATCATCATGTCTTAGAATCATCAGGACCCCATCTTCATCTGAGGTCTCATCGATGTATCTTTTCAAGGAGAGACTGATCTCTCCATTGTCATCCAGCGTTAGCAACTCCAAACAAGAAGCAACATTCTCTCCAGAGGAAAGACTCGCACCAGCAACGTATCCAATAGCCTGCTCCTTCTTCCCCGAGGCAATCAAATCATCCGAAATCGACCATCTCAGGGAGTTTGGAATTTCCAATCCAAGACCACTGAGCAACTCAGCCCCACTAATCTTTTCATTCAATGAGGAGGAACCGGTACTATCGTCGAAGGACTTCCAAGCCTCTACTCTCAATGCGACCGATAACCCATCAGTACCAGTAGATGTGGATGTTTTGTCCCAAGTGGAGAAGTCGCCCATTCTAGCTCTAATTAGCTCAGCGTGTTTAGAAGAGACCAGAGAACAATCTCCCTTTGCCCCGTCCAGCACAGGCAGTGCACGTGCAGAGCCGCATGCAGCTAGAATAACCCCTTCCAAGAGAGCCCCCTCCTCCTTCATTCCCTCTAGGGACGGAGACATCCACCCTTCCCACTCAGAGGGACGAGGCTTTCCCGTCAGATCTCGTTGGATTCTTTTCAGTGCTTTCATCTGAGAGGCAGCAAGGACCAGTGGAACATCTTTGTCTAGCCACCCCCGAAGAGAAGAGAAGTCCCCATGATCAAACAACGCCCCCTCTATCCAAGCGCCTAAATCCCCCGAATCGCCTTCTGGCTGAACTACAGGAAACAAACCCATCTCAGCTAGTAGGGGCGACTCCCTCGCCATTCTCTCCCATACTGGATGGACTCCAATCTCACACTCCCTCCTGATCGAATCCATCTCCGAATCAATGCTATGGTCCCAAGCACCCTTCATCCGGTGTTTCTGAATAATTAGAACAGATAATCGATAACCCGCCGGGAGGGTGCTCCCAATCACACTCTGGGGTGAGGCGACCCTGTCCTCTATTCCTCGAACTCGGCCTCTACCCCCTCTCCTGCCTACTCTCCTAGTCCGAGAAACACCTCCAGCTTCGGCCTCGATTCCTACTTGTTCTCCTGCAGCCTTACTGGCTCCGATCATAGCTAGGGCCTTCCATTCGACGTCCAATAATTCCCATGATGGAGATTTGGCAATCTCCTTTTTTCGCCTAACTTCATCATCGCCCGCCCTACTGAGCATCTCCAAGCAATCTAGAAGATACTCCTCCATTAGATTCCCTCGGTAACCAGTCCGAGTAGATTGTGTACATCAACACATCGCCTTGCTATTCAAGGCGTCATGGAGAGGACTCAAGACAGACAATCCATACCAAGGCGCATGGACGTAGTACGCGCTGCGGTTCTTTTGGTTCACCCCATACTTGCTTTGCTGCTCATTAGAATCTTCTTCATTCAGAGATCATGGAGGAAAACCGCTGAGTCTCTTAGATCAGAGGAGAGAGAGGAATCGCTTCAGACACATCAGAAGGTCGGAGATCTAGCGATGCTGTACCTTTTGGGCATCATATTGATCGCATTCATAGCACAAATTGGTAGAGCGATTATCGAGGGCAAGCCAGCAGACGAGTATGTAGTACCCGGCCATTACCACGGGTGGGCAGGGATCCTAGCTCTCCTATTGATGACTATTCTATGGAGACTCGGCAGGAAAACTAGAGACCTGAAGGAAGAAGGAAAGCCCTACTCTAAATCCAGAGATATCCATGGGAGGATGAGTGATATAATGGCCATTCTAATTGTCATACACGCATTCTTGGGATTCCTGTATCTCCTGGAGTTATTCTGATCAACGCATACCAGGCTTCCAGAATTGCAGAGGGACCGGGACGTCCTCTTTCATAGCCCTGAAAGCAAGGTGATCTGCACGCTCATTCCACCTGTGTCCTCGATGGGCACGGACGTGCTCCCACTCGAGACTTCGTCCAATGGACGCCTCCTTCCAAAGATCTTTGACAAATCCGGCCAAATCTAAGTTGGCCTTTGCCTTCCAAGCGCCAGACGATACATTCCCAGCATATGTTGAATCAGTCCTGATCAACACCTCTTCTATATCTGATTTGACAAGCACCCATCTCAGCGCATGAGCAATCGCACTCAACTCTGCAGTGTTGTTCGAACCAACTTCGGCCCCTAGATAATCGTCCTTCTCCGCACTAGTCACAACTCGTCCACATTTCTCTGCGACCAAGTCGCCTTGCCCCCTCCCGGTTCCACTGTCTCCAATAACAACACAGAACCCCCACCCCGCAGGGGTCAAGGAAGTCACATTCCTGTTATTCTCACAAGACCCATCAACGTAGATGTTCACAGTCTTCAAGCCAGACACCCTACTCCGCAATCAGTTCCGAATAGGAGACTGAGTCGAGGAGAGTATCGAGCTCTGACGGGTCCGATACAGAAATCCGACATATCCAACCATCGCCATAGGGGTCATCATTGATTAGTTCAGGCGCATCCTCCAGATTTTCGTTTACACCGACTACTTCTCCGCCAACTGGAGCGTATATTTCACTAACCGATTTTACCGACTCAACACTGGCAAAGGACTCCATAGACGATACGTTTGCTCCGTCTTCAGGGAGCTCGACCCAAACAACATCCGTCAAGGCGTTCTGAGCGAAGTCGGTAATGCCGATTACGACCTCACCACCCTCAACTCTAATCCACTCGTGTTCCTTTGTATATTTCAGGTCTTCAGGCACCTCACTCAACGTCTCACCCAAATCAATGCGAGAGCCTCTACCGAGTCAAGGTTTCGATGCTCACTCCTCTTCGCCAAGGCTCTCCTCAAGGTGCCCCTTCTCCAATTCAGCCCACGCCGT
>CEVX01024280.1_pt1 | contig 22955 bp, 26 predicted proteins | sample 356561 | NCBI WGS metagenome assembly CEVX01 (sample SAMEA2623886, study PRJEB7988) | marine metagenome | biome: marine biome (ENVO:00000447); feature: surface water layer (ENVO:00002042); material: "saline water (ENVO:00002010), including plankton (ENVO:xxxxxxxx)" | depth 5 m | reverse complement strand
GCTTGATTCAAGAAGGGTTAAATCCAGAACTGATGAGCCCCTCAGTTTCAGGTTTTCATGTTGACAACAGAACTTTAAAAATTGATGTAACTGTTGAAGCGAAAGACAAAGCTGCACGCTACTGCGGCATTACAATCTCCGGAGTTAAAATCGAAGCCTCTCCTGATTGGATGCAAAAGCGCCTAAAAGCGATTGGACTTAGCCCTATCAATAATATTGTAGACATTACAAATTATGTACTTCATAGTTTAGGTCAACCTTTACACGTATTTGATGCCGATGAAATAAATGGTCAAAAAGTTATTATAAGAAATGCCAAAAAATCCGAATCATTCACAACTTTGGATGGAATTAAACGCACTTTAGATCCTGAAGACTTAATAATATGCAATATAGATTCTCCAATGTGTTTAGCTGGTGTATTTGGGGGATTAGATTCAGGTGTTAAAGAATCTACTAAAAATATATTTATTGAATCAGCATATTTTGATGCAGTAAGTATTAGGAAAACTGCGAAACGACATGGGCTTAACACTGATGCTTCATTTCGTTTTGAACGTGGTATAGATCCAAATATCACAAAATATGCATTAAAATATGCGGCCACTCTTATAACTGAAATTGCTGGAGGAGAAATTTCAAGTGATTTGATTGACGAATACCCAAAAAAAATCAAGGATAAACAGGTGTTTTTAAGTTTTGAAAACACAAATAAACTTATAGGGCAAGAAATTCCAAAAGAGACTGTAAAACAAATATTATCGTCTCTAGAAATTAAGGTCAATAGTGTTACTGAAGCGGGATTGGGTTTAACTATTCCTGCTTTTAGAAATGATGTTGAAAGAGAAATCGATGTTATTGAAGAAATTTTAAGAGTTTATGGTTACAATAATATAAAAAGTCGTCAAAAGCTAAACTCATCTATTTCAAATATATCTAAACATAGCAGTTATAAAATTGAAAATTCATTAGCTAATCATTTAGTTAGTCTGGGATTTTTTGAAATTATAAACAACTCTTTAACAAATAATAAATATTCTTATTTAGTTGAGAAGACAAGTAATAATAAACCAATTGAAATTTTAAATCCCCTAAGCAATGACCTTTCAGTTCTAAGAACTTCAATGCTATTTTCTGGATTGGAAACTATATTATATAATCTAAATCGTCAGCAAAATCATTTGAAATTATTTGAATTTGGAAAAACATACCACTTAATTGACGGAAACAATAAAGAATTTAGCCACTTATCTATATTGATGTTAGGAACAAAATCTACAACACACTGGAAAAAATCTAACGACTCAATTGATTTTTTCTATGCAAAAGGTATCGTATTAGCACTTCTTGAAAAAATTGGACTTTCCAAAATTAAATATACATATCAAAAAAGTGATATATTTAGTGAAGGACAAACTTTAAATATTGGGGGAAAAAGTATTGTTGACTATGGGATTGTTAAAAAAAGTATTACTAAAAAATTTGATATTGAACAAATAGTATACTACATTAATTTTAATTGGATTGCATTGCTAGACTCATTGAAATCAAACAATATTAAATTCAGTGAAATTCCGAAGTTTCCTATTGTAAAACGTGATTTTGCATTACTTATTGATAAAGAAATTAGTTTTGAGTCAATTTATAAAATTGCAAAAGAAACAGATAAAAAAATCCTTAAAGACATAAATTTATTTGACGTTTATAATGGTAGCAACTTACCTAAAGGGAAAAAGAGCTATGCCGTAAGTTTTACTCTGCAGAATAAATCAAAGACACTTAACGAAAGAGAAATTGAAAAAGTAATGCTAAAATTACAAAAAAGATTAGAAAATGAACTTGGAGCTGAATTAAGATAAGTTAATTCTTCTTATCTAACACTCCTTTGAAGACAGATATCGTTCAGCATCCAATGCGGCCATACAGCCTGTTCCAGCCGCTGTAACTGCTTGTCTGTAAACATGGTCAGCAGCGTCACCACTAACAAAAACACCTTTTACATTGGTTTTAGAAGTCCCAGGAATATTAATAATATAACCTGTTTCATCCAAGTCTAAATAATCAACAAAAATATCGGTATTAGGTTTATGACCAATTGCAACAAAAAAACCTGTAGCAGGAATATCCTCAACATCATTAGTCAGCTTATTTTTGACTTTTACTCCATTAACAACTTGGCCATCACCTAGAACCTCTATTGTTTCAGTATTATAAAGAATTTCAATATTTTTTGTATTGATAACTCTATTAGCCATAATCTTGGAAGCTCTGAAAACGTCACGTCTTACGAGCATTGTTACTTTTGAGCACAATTTTGAGAGGTAATGGGCTTCCTCGCATGCAGAATCTCCAGCACCAACAATAACAACATCTTGGTTTTTATAGAAAAAACCATCACAAACAGCGCATGCGGATACTCCACCCCCTAGCTTTAGATACTTCTGTTCAGAATCTAATCCAAGATATTTAGCTGATGCTCCTGTTGAAATTATTATACTATCGCACTGGATTTCTTTTGTGTCATTTACCCAAACTTTGAGTGGAGTTGATGAAAAATCTACCTTGGTAACCCATCCATCCCTAACGTCAGCACCAAACCTTGTAGCCTGAGCTTGCAACTCTAACATCATCTCAGGTCCTGTTATTCCTTCAGGATAGCCAGGGAAGTTTTCAACATCATTAGTTGTTGTTAACTGTCCTCCAGGCTGAGTTCCTTGGTATAATACTGGAAACATATTAGCGCGTGATGCATAAATTGCAGCTGTATATCCGGCGGGGCCAGAACCAATAATCAAGCACTTTATAGATTCGATAACTTCAGACATAACTTAAAATATTTAAGCACAAAAATAAATGTTTTAATCAAATTAAAACATCTAAGTTATTAACAGTTTAGATTAAGTTATGAATTCTAAAAATACATCAAATAAAATATTAACTTTGTTAATACGTTTATATTTTAAGTATGATTATCATTGGAGTTTACGGAGGTAGTGGTAGTGGTAAAACCAGAATTGTAAATGAAATAACATCAAAATTCCCTTCTTCAAAAATTCAAGTTATATCACAAGATTCGTATTACAAAGACAATTCTAATATTACATTCAAAAAAAGATGTCTTCTAAATTACGATCATCCAGATGCTATAGATTTTAAACTTCTTTACAAAAACATTAAAACATTAAAAGATGGGGGTGAAATCAAACAACCTATTTATGATTTTAAAATTCACAATCGTACCACTAAAACAATTTTAATAAAACCAAAAAAAATATTAATTGTTGAAGGAATTCTTATTATGAACAATGAAAAGCTTAGAAATCTTTTTGATTTTAAAGTTTTTATTAATGCAAATAGTGAAATACGTATGGAAAGACGAGTTAAAAGAGATATTTCAGAACGTGGAAGGACTCGTGAAGAAGTCATGAGTCGTTTTAAAAGTACTCTAAAACCAATGCACGATAAATATATTAAACCAAACGTAAAGTTTGCTGACTTAATTATTGAAAATCATGACAATTCAAGCGTTAATGTAAATCAAATAATTTTAAAATTAAATGAATAATAAATTAATTCTTTTTAAAAAATGGCTAAATATATATAGAAATATATTTCTATTTACATCATTTATCTTTATAATTTGGATGCTTTTCTTTGATGCAAATTCGTGGTTGATTCATAGAGAACTAAACAATGAAATCAAACAATTAAAATCTAAAAAAAGTTTTTACACTGGTGAAATAAAAAGTGATAATGAAGTATTGAAAAAATTTGAAACAATTGATGGTTTTGAAAAATATGCCAGAGAAAAATATTATATGAAGAAAAAAAATGAAGATATATTTATTATAGTCTCCGATACTGTATTAAAGAAAGATTAATATTATTAAGTGGACTTATGATTTTAAATTCTAAAGCATCTAATTAGAAGAAACAAAAAACTTTGTATTTATGTAGTATTCTAATATTATAAATTGTTAATATTGTTCTAATTCATAGGTATTTATTAAAAGCAAATAATTGTATTTTTACATAAAAGCAACTTTTTATTAAATGTGCAAAATTATAGCTGTAGCTAACCAGAAAGGAGGAGTAGGGAAAACCACTACTAGCATAAATCTAGCAGCTTCTCTTGGTGTATTAGAAAAAAAAGTGTTGTTGATTGATTCAGACCCTCAAGGAAGTGCAAGTTCAGGACTTGGTATTGATACTGATAATTTTAAATATGGAACATATGAAGTGATAGAACAAAGTTGCGATGTGAAAGATGCTATTACAAAGTCATCTGCAATTAATGTAGATATAATCGCTTCAAATATTGATTTAGTTGCGATTGAAATTGAATTAGTTGATATTGAAGATAGAGAATATATGCTCAAAAAATCTTTGAAATCAATAAAATCAAATTATGATTATATTATAATAGATTGCGCCCCATCATTAGGACTCCTAACAATTAATGCTCTTACTGCTTCAGATTCAATTATAATACCAATTCAATGTGAATATTTTGCTCTTGAAGGACTTGGAAAGCTTCTTAATACTATAAAAAGTATTCAAAAAATACATAATTCAATACTTGAAATTGAAGGTCTTCTGTTAACTATGTATGATTCTCGACTAAGACTCTCAAATCAAGTTGTAGAAGAAGTTAAAAACCACTTTAACAATATGGTTTTTAAAACAATTATTCAAAGAAATGTTAGCTTGGGAGAGGCGCCAGGTTTTGGTGCCAGTATCATTAATTATGACGTCAATAGTAAAGGTGCTTCAAATTACTTAAGTTTGGCAAAGGAATTTCTACTTAATCAGAATTAAAAATGGCAAAAGCAATAAAAAGGCAAGCTTTGGGGCGTGGACTTTCAGTACTCTTGAAAAAACCAACACCAGACAATGAGCAAGATGAGTTGAGAAAAGACAGGTTTAAAACTGGTTCTGTGCAAGAAATTCCAATTGAATTCATTGCACCTAATCCATTTCAGCCAAGATCAAAATTTGATAAAAATTCTCTTCATGAGTTGGCGATATCGATCAAAGAACTAGGACTAATTCAACCAATAACCTTAAGAAAAGTTGACGATAATTTATTTCAATTAGTATCGGGCGAAAGAAGATTTCGAGCATCTAAGATGTTGGGCAATAAAACTATTACAGCATATATAAGATTAGCTAATGATCAAGAATCCTTAGAAATGGCCTTAGTAGAAAATATTCAAAGAAAAGACCTAGACCCTATTGAAATTGCGCTGAGCTACAAGCGATTAATTAATGAAGTCAAACTTACACAAAGCCAAATGAGCCATCGTGTTGGGAAAAAGCGTTCAACTATTGCAAACTATCTTAGGCTTTTAAAACTTGACCCAATTATTCAAACTGGTATTCGTGACGGATTTATTGGCATGGGACATGGTCGAGCAATGATAAATATTAATAGTTCTAAAAAACAAATAGAAATATATGAACTGATTATCGAAAAAAAACTTTCTGTTAGAGCAACAGAAAATTTGATTAAAAAAATTAATAAACTAAAAGAATCTTATCCCGTAAATAAAATTAAAAATCCTAATTTTATAAATGATGGAATTGAGACTATTTTAAAACTCTTTGATAAAAAAATTAATGTTAAAATGAAAGGAATAGATAATGGAACTATTTTAATTCCATTTAATTCTAAAGAAGATTATAAACGCATAATAAGACTTTTGAAAGGTGACTTATAAGGCATTTACTCTAATTTTTTGCTTTTTTACTTGCTTTTGGGTAAAGTCCCAAAACAGTTCAATTGAAAACAACCCAAACATTCTTGTAAAAAAAATCAAGAAAGTTAATAATGATCCTTTAAGGCCATCAAAAGCCGCATTTTTCTCAGCTGTTATGCCTGGTTTGGGTCAGGCTTACAATAAAAAATATTGGAAAATACCAATAGTATACGGTGCTATTGGTACTGCCCTTTATTTCTATTTTGAAAACGATAAATTATATGATAGCTATAGAGATGCATACAAAAGAAGATTAGCAGGATTTACAGATGATGAATATTTTGGTACTGGAGCAACTCCATTTATATCTAAAGAAGCACTAATTAGAGCTCAAAGGTCCTTGAAACGAAACAAAGAAATGTCGATATTAATAGCAGCAGGAATGTATGCTCTAAACATTATAGATGCAAATGTAGATGCTCATTTACTTCAATATAATATGGACGAAAATCTAACAATTGAGCCTTTTATTGATTATAACAATCCTAACTACAATACGTATTTTGGACTTTCACTAAACTTAAAGTTTTAATCTATGAAAATCATACTGTTTGGATATGGAAAAATGGGTAAAGTTGTAGAGAAAATTGCGATTAAAAGAGGACATAGCGTTGTAGGTATAATTAACAAAGAAATTACTGATTTAAATATTAGCGATGCAGACATAGCGATTGATTTTAGCGTTCCATCTGCTGCTGAGAATAATATCAAACACTCACTAAATAACAACATCCCAATTGTTTCTGGAACAACCGGATGGCTAGAAAATTTTAATAGAATAAAAAATCTATGTATTAATAAAAATGGTAGCTTTTTATATGCTCCTAATTTTAGCTTAGGAGTAAATCTTTTTTTTGAGTTAAACCAAAGATTAGCAAAGATCACTGCTAGTCAATCATGTTATGATATTAAAATTGAAGAAATTCATCACACTCAGAAAAAAGACAATCCATCAGGAACTGCAATAAAACTTGCAGAAACAATAATTGATCATAGCAGATATAAAAGATGGACCGTTGAAGAATCGATTGAACCAAATCAAATAAATATTAAATCAAAACGTAAAAAAAACGCAACTGGGACTCACACCGTCAGGTATGAATCCGAAGTTGATATCATAGAGATTAATCATAGCGCTAAAAGTCGTCAAGGGTTTGGACTAGGCGCAGTTATAGCTGCTGAATGGTTAGTTGGAAGAAAAGGTGTATTTTCAATGAAAGATGTTTTAAAAATTCAATGATTAATAAATCCATATAAAATAACTCTAAATACAAAAACAATAAATTATGTCTCTACTAGAATGGTTTTATTTTGGTTTATTAGTTCAACTAATCCATGGTTTTAGTACATGGAAATTATACAAAAAAGCAGGTGAAAACTTTTGGGCAGCTTTTGTGCCTGTTTACAATGCAATTGTATTATTTAAGATTTTAAATAGGCCTTGGTATTGGATCTTCTTTATCTTTCTTCCTGTGATTAATTGTATTATGTTCCCCGTGATATGGGTTGAAACAGCAAGAAGTTTTGGAAAAAACAAAAATCAAGACACTTTATTGTCAGTATTAAGTCTTGGCTTTTATAGCTTTTATTTAAATTATTTTACCAATGTTCAACATGTAAAAAATCGAGGAAGAGAACCAAAATCTTCAGCTGGACAATTTATAAACTCAATTCTATTCGCAATAGTAGTTGCGAGTACTGTTCATATCTACTTCATGCAACCATTTGTAATACCTTCTTCTTCATTAGAAAAATCTCTACTAGTTGGTGATTTTTTAATAGTAAGCAAAATGCATTATGGTGCTAGGGTACCAATGACAACCTTAAGCTTACCAATGGTACATGACACAATACCATTTGTTAAAAAAAAATCATACCTATTTAATGATCGAAAAGAGGAAAACAAAAACTCTTGGTTAAATAAATTTCAACTCCCCTACCTTAGGATTCCAGGATGGGATAAAATTGAACGCAATGAGATTGTTGTATTCAATCAACCCGCTGATACATTGTTAGATATGAACGATTTCACACCAAATCGTAATTATTATAAACCAATAGATAAGAAGACGAATCTTGTAAAGCGATGTGTGGGGTTACCAGGAGATTCACTTGAAATAAGAAATGGCTTTGTATATACAAACGGCAAAAAAAATATACTACCAAGCAGAGCAAAATTACAGTTTAGTTACGAAGGCACTATAAAAGAAGGGAAAAAATTTAGCAGAAATATTGATAATCGTCTAAAAACTTATTATGATATTACTGATGGTATCCAAAAATCAGACTTTGCTTTCAGATTATCAGCTTCAACAGCGGAAAACGCAAAACTTTTTAAAAATCACCCTAGTGTAGAAAGTATTCAAAGAATGCCAATTCCTAAAGAATATCCGGACAAAAACATGTTTCCACAAGATGCGGAATTCCCTTGGAATATGGCTCACTTTGGCCCAGTATATATCCCCAAAAAAGGTACAACTATTAAACTAACCACTACCAATATGCCTTTATACAAGCGTGTTATACAGGAATACGAAGGTAATAGTATTTATGCTAAAGGGAAAAAAGTATATATCAATGAAACTGAAGTTGAACAATACACATTTAAACAAAACTATTACTGGATGATGGGAGATAATAGATATAATTCTATCGATGCTAGGCGATGGGGCTTTGTTCCAGAAAATCATATTGTTGGAAAGCCTGTATTTATATGGATGAGTTGGAACTCTTATGGAAAGGGCTTTAATAAAATTAGATGGGAACGTGTTTTTACTACTGTACATTTCGAGGGTCCAAGGAGGTCATACTTAATTCCGTTTTTGATTATACTACTGATTAATTATGGATATAGAAAGTTTAAAAAAAGACGGCAAGTTGTTTAATAGAATACTTGTATGACCTTAATTTATCCTTCATATCTCCCTAGTATTTCTAATTATATAGTTTTTGTTCAGTCATCAAAAATTTATCTAGAAGTACAGGACAACTATCAAAAACAAACCTTAAGAAATCGTTGCTATATTTATGGATCAAATGGTCAGATGGGACTTCATATACCTGTACATTTCACACAAAAAAAACGTCAAAAAACCGGGCAAATTTTAATTGACAATAGTACTAAGTGGAAAGCTGTCCATTGGAAATCTATTAAAAGTGCATATAATTCGTCTCCATTCTTTGAATATTATGAAGACGACTTACGCCCCTTATTTGAAAAAAGTGATAACTTATTGTTGCCATTTATTCTTAGTTGTATGGAAACCATAAATAACTGTCTCGAACTAGAAATTTCTTATAAAAAATCAGAAGATTTTTCAAAAGATTTGTTAAGTATGGATTACAGGTTTTTAATAGAAACGCATTTAAATAAAATAATTAAAACAAATATATACTCACAGGTATTTCAATCAAAATATGGGTATATACCAAATCTTAGCATATTAGATTTAATGTTCAACCTAGGACCTCAAACAGTTCCCTTTTTAATGAAGCATCCTGCTGTATAACATGTTATTTGAATATTAAGGAATAATGAATTTACTAGATATTGGGTAATGATCTGAATATGGGAATGTGAAGTTAGTGTGCTCTAAAATTTTAAAACTCGGATCAGATAGAATAAAATCTATACGCAAAGGAAAATAATCTATAGAGAAAGTACTACCAAAGCCATTTCCAGCTACTTCAAAAGAATCTAACATGTTACCCCTTAAAATTTTATAAACATAAGAATATGCAGTATTGTTAAAATCTCCACACACCACAATTTTATAAGGCGAAGTTTCTAAATGTGATACTAATAATTCTGCTTGCTCTTGTTGTTTTATAAAGCTGGAACTTAACTGGTTAACTAATTTATCAGATTTATTAGCATCTAATTCTTGAATATCGATACTTATCCCTGTTGACTGTAAATGTAGATTATAAATGCGTATGGTATCAGATTTAATAATAAGATCAGAAAAAACTGCTCGATTTGATGAATTTGGAAAGTCGATAAGACCTGAGCTAATAATTTTAAATTTTGAGAAAATTACAAGTTCAGACTTATTCTTGGACCTAGGGCCATAAAAATATGGATAGTTTAAATCCAGAGCAATACTACTCTCATACTCCTGGACACATAAAACATCTGGAGATTGAATTTTGATAAATGAAAGGAACTCGTTAGGGACATTTATTGAATCAATCCAATTATAAAGGTTTAATAAATGAACATTAAAACTCATGATCTCAATACCGGCTGTATTTGAATCATTTGTAGAATTAAAATTGAATGAAGATTTAATATGAGAAAAGCCTAAAACTAAAACAAATAAAGATAAAATTAATTGAAACTTAATTTTAACAAGCCAGTAAAGAACAAAAATAATATTGATGAATAATAAAAACGGTGCGGCTAGACTTAAAACCGATAAAAAAGAGAAAGATTTGGGAGGTAGAAAAGGTAAAATATATGAAAATATTAGAAGAATCGCTGCAATTGAGTTAAGCAGAAATACAAACTTATCTAAAAAACTTAATCCTTTCAACTATTTATTTTTTCCAGCTCTAAATAAAAAGTCTTTCTCCTTTTGGGTCAAACTTTCATAGCCACTTTTACTAATTTTATCTAAAATTAAATCAACCTGCTTTTGGTTACTAAAATCACCTCGCCTTTGTCTTGAAATCTTACTATTCATATTCATTTTTTTTCTTTGAAACATTTTAAAAAATGATTTAGAGTTAAAATAATCTAGAATTTTATCTAAAACTAGGCCTATCTCTTTACCATTTTGTAACTGGTTAGCATAAAAGTAGCCTAAAACATATCCACCAATATGAGCAATAGTTCCACCAGAGTTTGTTGAAAAAAGACCAGGTAAATCCAAAAAAACCATTAATATGCCTAAATATTTAAGCTTAAAACTAAACCTAAAAAAGCTAACTAACTTAGTTGGCATATAAACACATAGAAAAATAATACATGCGCGAACCCCAGCAGAGGCACCAACAAGAGGAGCATTAATATTTATAATACCCGGAATTAAATAAGAAGTAATTGAAAAAAATAATGCTCCTGAAATTATTCCTAATAAATAAACCTTAAGAGCCAAGCGAGGAAGAAATAGGTTTGAAAACGTCCTGGCTAAAAAAAATAAAACTAACATGTTAAAAAACAAATGTGTAAAACTATAGTGAAAAAAACCATAAGTTAAAATAGTCCATGGATAAAGTACTACTTCCCAAATGTCATTTGATAGCGAAAATATATTTAAAATTTGATAACCAGATTTATTACTTAATAAGCTTAAAAAACTTGATAAAATAAAGACTATTGTATTAATAACAATTATTTGCTCTAACACATTTAAGCTAGTAAGCTTTGATTTGATATCTTGATATAAATTTGTCATTTAATCCCAGCGGTATTTATTAAATTGATTTTTTTTCCAAAAATACATGATTAAGAACCCAGTAACAGCCCCTCCAATGTGAGCAATATAAGCTGTATTGCTAGGGCTAAAGAAAGACACACCGGTAGTAGCAGAAATCAAGTCTAATGCAATGATTCCGGGAATGAAGAATTTGGCTTTGATAGGTATTGGTAAAAAAATCAGCATTAATTCTGCATTGGGATTCAACATACCGAAAGCTACTAAAATACCCATAATAGCGCCAGAGGCACCTACCATTGATCCATTACTTTTAACATTCAGATCAAAAAGAGCTTTGAAAGATATGTTATCTACTTGACTTAAAGACATCCCATTATACTCCAATAAAGCTTGCATTTTATTTACCAAAAGTTCTCCTTTAAACATATTACCTTCTAAGATATTGAGTGCTGTAAGTTCTTGAATCAAATCGAAAGAAAAGCCATTTGCTTCCAGGTTGCTAATCAATGGGTAAATCTGAATAAAGTATATCAAAAAAGTCAAGGCAACTGCACCAAAACCGCAGCTCAAATAAAAAATCAAAAATTTACGAAGCCCAAACTGTTGTTCAACTGCAGTACCAAACATCCATAAAGCAAACATATTAAAAACCAGGTGAGTAAAGCTACCGTGCATAAACATATGGGTTACAATTTGCCAAAACTTAAAAGCGCTACTCATCGGATAATAAAGTGCTAAAATTACATCAAAAAAATACTTATTACCCAAAAAGGAAGTACCAACAAAAACTATGACATTTAGTATTAAAAGGTGTTTAACAGCAGGGGTTATTCTCATCATATTAATTAAATTTAGAGTCTAAATAAGAACCTTCTAAAGTGATAAAAATGGTTTTGTTGAAGGGAGTGAATGTGGGCTCTTTACATGCAAAAAGCGCATTGATAATAAATTCTTGTTCTTGTGTGCTTAATTTTTTTCCATTTTTCGTGGCAAGACTTTTGGCAATGGATTTTGCCAGCAAGTCGCTTTGACTGAAATTAAAATCGGGCACTTCGTTTTGAATATCGCTCACTAATTGATCAAAAATATTTGAAACAAATGCGTCTTGAACTCCGACAGGCAATGCCGCAAGTTCCAAGGAATCAGAAACAAAGGCTGAGAACTTAAATCCAGCTTGAATAAGTTGTGGCTGTATGCTTTTTAGAACAGACAATTCGTGGGTTGAAAACTCTAATCGCAATGGAAATAATAATTGTTGACTAACCGGATCTTTTAAAGTAATTTGTTCTAAATAATGTTCGTACAAAATGCGTTCATGCGCACGATTTTGATCGATAACAACTAATCCAGATTTAATGGTACCTACAATATATTTGTTGTGAAGCTGAAAGGTGTTTTGGGCACTTTCAAAAGACTCTTTCTCGAAAATACTAGATTGTAGTGCATCAGATTCAAATTGAGATTCGACAATTGGATTAAAATCAGAATTGGATCTTGATTCAAGTCCCAAATAAAGTCCCTCCGGGTTAGAAATGTTGTTTCTAGTACTGAATTTAGCTTGAGTTCTAAAAGGGTTAAAAGAAGGGTCTACCTCTACTTTTGGTGAAATTACATTGTTCAAATTTTGCCTGTAAGGGGTATCCATAGACGGGTCTCTTTCAAAATCTAAGGCAGGTGCAACACTAAATTGTCCTAGACTGTGTTTCACAGCGGCACGTAACAAGGCATACAAAGTAGGCTCGTCGTCAAATTTAATTTCTGTTTTGGTAGGATGAATATTGATATCAATGCTTTTGGTATCCACCTCTAAATTTAGAAAGTAACTCGGAAATTTATTGGGAAGCAACAAGCCATCAAAAGCAGATGAAATAGCGTGGTTTAAATACGAACTTTTAATAAAACGATGGTTAACAAAAAAAAACTGTTCACGTCTTGATTTTTTTGCAAATTCGGGTTTTCCTACAAAACCTGAAATCTTCAGTAGCTCGGTATCCTCTAGAACTGGCACCAACTTTTCATTCATTTTAGCACCAAAAATATGAATGATGCGCTGTCGAAACGTTTCTGACCTCAAATCAAACAAATCGTTGTCATTGTGATACATAGAAAAATTGATTTGCGGGTGTGCCATGGCAACCCTGTGGAATTCATCCACAATATGTCTTAATTCAACAGGGTCTGACTTTAAAAAATTTCGCCTTGCGGGAATATTGAAAAATAAATTTTTAACAGAAACTGAGGTTCCATTTGAAGTAGACACCTCCTCTGCGGACTTTAGCTTACTGCCTTCAATTTTAACCGATATACCCAAAGATTTGCCCCTTAACTTTGTTTTTAATTCAACATGGGCAATGGCCGCAATACTGGCCAAAGCCTCACCACGAAATCCCTTGGTATTTAAACAGAATAAATCCTCAGCAGAAGTTATCTTGGAGGTGGCATGACGTTCAAAACTTAGTCGGGCATCAGAATCACTCATTCCACTTCCATTATCAATAACATGAACAAGTGTTTTTCCGGCGTTTCTTGTGATGAGTTTAATTTGAGAGGCACCAGCATCAATGGCATTTTCTAATAATTCTTTCACCACAGAAGCAGGACGTTGAACGACCTCACCAGCTGCAATTTGGTTGGCCACGTGATCTGGAAGAAGTTGAATAATGTTTGCCATTAATTAAAAAAAATAGATAGTTCAAAATTAATAATAAATAAAAAAATAAAAACCAAAATTAGTACGATAAAAGCAATGGTTTTAGTGGATTTTATATCCCTGTTTTTTAAATCATTGATAGCATTGTTTAAAGTTCGTTTTAAATTTACTTTTTCAACTGTAACCCGTTGATCCTCATACTTGTGCTTAATTTCAAAAGGACTATTACTACTCTTATAATAACGCGGCTTATAATTGAATTTTTTATTTTTTCTAAGTTTAAATAAGCCCATCTATTTATTCAAATTTAAGCTACAATATATTAATGCTAATTAGAATTATTAAAATCAAAACTAACAAAAGAGGCAAGTTTACAAATGAAGATCGCCGAGACCTTTTAAATTTAAAAGGAGATGTTGATTTTTTTAATTTTGATTGGAATCCCATACGAACTTGCAATGATTAAAAATACTTAAAATTTAAGCAGAAATAAAGCCAGAAATCAGAAATTTGTAAACAGGGTTTATTAGCTCTTATTTAATGCAGCCATTTTAATCGCAGTAATGGCAGCCTCTACTCCTTTGTTACCTAGTTTACCGCCACTACGGTCTAAGGATTGTTGCATGTTGTTATCGGTTAATAAACAAAATATAACAGGGACATCGTTTAAAACATTGAGGTCTTTAATCCCTTGGGTAACTCCTTGACAAACATAATCAAAATGCTTGGTTTCACCTTGAATAACACATCCAATGGCAATGACAGCGTCTACATCACAAGCCTGCATTATTTTAGCCCCGTAAATCAATTCGAAGCTACCAGGAACGTATTTGATCGAAATATTTCCATATACTAAACCACAGTCTTCAAGCGTCTGTAAAGCGCCATTTAAAAGACCATTAGTAACCTTGTGATTCCACTGTGAAACTACAATACCGATTTTAAAATCATTGGATTTAGGAAGTGATGATTTGTCGTAATTAAATAAATTTTTATTTAACGTTGCCATGTAGTTTAATTGATCTCAGCCTGTGCTTTTCCAATAAAAACATCAATATTTTTAGCTTCTGGACTATCAGGGAAGTCTGTCTTTATAGATTCAAAATAGTCAAGTGCTTTTTTGTCCTTATCAATTTTTAGACCAATAACACCGGCTTTGTAAAGATAAATTGGTGTGGTATAATTATTGGTTTTAAGCTTGGCCGCTTGAACATAATAATCATAAGCGTCTTCCAATTGCTCTAGTTGAACAAAAGCGTCTCCAATACCGCCTTTAGCAATAGGTCCCAAAACATCATCTTCGGTATCAAAAGAGTTTAAATATACAATGGCATTGACATAATCTTTCATGTTCATATAGGCCATTCCAGCATAGTAATTAGCTAAATTCCCAGCTTTTGTACCAGCATAAATTTCTGCAATGTCCAACATACCATATTTGGAACCATTGCCATTGAGAGAAAGTGTGTAAAGAGAATCTTTATCTGTTGAAGAAACGGCTTCGTCAAAATATGTTTGAGCCGTGTACATATCATTCATGGCAGTACGCTCTTTCGGCTCTTGAATGTATTTGTCATATCCCAAAAAGCCTAAAATTAAAACGGCGGCCAATCCCATAAAGATGAAAATGTATTTCTGTTTTGCGATGACCCATTGTTCAGTTTTTGAAACCCCCTCGTCCAAACTGTTAAAAACCTCAGCCGTAGTGGATCCATCCTCTATGGACTGTTGCATATCGACCTTTGTTTTGGGCTTACCCCCGCGTTTTTTATATGTTGCCATAATATTCTTAATTCTGATGGACAAAAATATAATTTTATTCCATAAAAAATACTACTTTATTTGTTATTTTTCAATAATTTGCAACTTAATTAACCAAGAACGCACATCGCGTTTGGCACAAAATATTTTGCTTTTACAAATGCGCTTAAAAACGATAAATCTTATTAATTACAAGAATTTCGAACATCAATCCTTCGAGTTTAATCAAAAAGTAAATTGTTTCGTTGGTCCCAATGGTATTGGAAAAACCAATGTTTTAGACGCTATTTACCACCTTTCTTTTGGCAAAAGTTATTTCAACCCCATCTCCTCACAGAACATCAAGCATGGTGCAGATTTTTTTGTAGTTGATGGCCGTTATTTCAAAAATGATAAAGAAGAGAAAATAGTTGTTTCATTAAAAAGAGGGGAAAAAAAAGTTATCAAACGTAATGCCAAAGCCTATGAACGCTTTAGCGACCATATTGGGTTTTTGCCGCTGGTTATCATCTCACCTGCAGACCGAGATTTAATCACTGAAGGCAGTGATTTGAGACGAAAATTCATAGATGGGGTAATTTCTCAAGGTAATAAGAGTTATTTGGAACATTTAATTAAATACAACCGAGTTTTAGTCCAACGTAATGCCCTGTTAAAGCATTTCGCTTCCAGCCGTACTTTTGATCTTGACACAATACAGTTATACAACGATCAGCTCATTGAATTAGGTACTCAAATTCACCTTAAACGACAGGCCTTTACAGAAATTTTTACACCTATATTTATGAAGCAGTACGAGTCCATCAGTAATTATAACGAGATGGTTAGTCTGAAATATAAAAGCCAGCTTGCTGAACAACCCCTTGAAGGTCTTTTAAAAGAAAGCATGAACAAAGACCGTGCCTTACAATACACCACTGTTGGAATACACAAAGACGATATCGAATTTCAAATTGGGGACTACCCCATTAAAAAATTCGGAAGCCAAGGCCAGCAAAAATCATTTTTGATTGCTTTAAAATTAGCACAATTTGAAGTCCTTAAAACTCAAAGTGGCAGTACTCCTTTATTATTATTAGACGACATTTTTGACAAATTAGATGCCCATCGCGTATCACGGATCATAAAAATGGTTAATGATGCCAATTTTGGCCAATTATTTATTTCGGATACCCATGCAGAACGAACTAAAAAAGCAGTTCAAAGCGTTCATGAATCTTATGAGATTTTTCAATTATGAAAAGAACATTACTGATTATTGTTTTGTTGGCAATGGGCTGTAAATCCAAGCCTGAGAAACAAATTGAATTTATTGAAGGTTACTGGGAAATAGAAAGTGTTTATATGGATAATCAAATGCTTAGAAGCTTTAAAATTAATAGCTTGATAGAATATTTTAAAATAAATGCAGATTTTGAAGGGTTTCGAAAAAAATTAAAGCCCAATTTCAATGGGACATTTGAAACTTCTAAAGATATCCTTAACTTTAAGATTGAAATCAAAAACAATGTTTTATTTTTGAATTATATAGATAATGGCACAAGCTATTTTGAAGAAGTTTTATTAGTTAACGACAAAAAACTTGTTTTAAAAAATAGATTTGGACTCATATATCATTACGTACCTTACGAACTATTAGATTTAAGTCAATGAGTAAACGTTATAAAGACCATGAAAAAATTGGAGTTATTTTAGCCAATTTTGTTAAAAATAGTAAATTAAAGAATGGGTTGGAAAATGTTCAAATTGAAAAAGCTTGGCAAGAACTTATGGGTAAAGGAGTTCAAAACTATACTAGCTCTGTAAAAATATACAAAGGTACTCTTTATGTTTATTTAACATCTTCGGTTCTTAGGCAAGAATTGGGATATGGTAAAGATAAAATAATAGCCTTGATTAATGACCATATGGGAAGAGAGCTTGTAAAAAAAATAATTCTAAAGTAACTTCTAATCAAATAGTCTACTTTTTGACTTGTGATTAAAACATTTCTCGTTCAGAAAAATGAAACGCCCCTTCTAGTAGAGCATTTTCATTACTGTCACTTCCATGAATAGCATTCTGACTAATAGAATCTGCATACATATTGCGTATGGTACCCTCTGCTGCTTCAGCAGGATTAGTAGCACCAATTAAAGTTCTAAAATCTTCGACAGCATTATTTTTTTCCAATATTGCAGCTACTATTGGGCCACTAGTCATATAATCAACTAGCTCTGGAAAAAAAGGACGTTCAGAGTGAATTGCATAAAATGCTTGTGCATCTGATCTAGTTAGCTGTGTTAACTTCATTGCCACTATACGAAAGCCTGAAGCAGTAATTTTTTCTAAAATAGCACCTATATTTCGTTTTTCGACGGAATCGGGTTTTAGCATTGTGAATGTTCTATTACTTGACATGAATGTAATTTTAATCCTACAAAAGTAATGATTTTGAAATGAAAACACTTTATTGAGCTATTTATAAATATTGTATCTTTGTCAATTATGAAATATTTAGCTTTTAAAGATGTAAAGTCACTATTAAATTCACCTAAAAAAATAGTGATTATCCCACATTATAACCCCGATGGAGATGCTATTGGATCAGCACTAGGGTTATATCATTATTTTATACAAAAAAAACATAAAACTAGTATTATCGTCCCAAACGATTATCCTAAATTTTTAAAATGGTTAACTGGTACTTCCGTGATAATTAATTTTGAATCTGATGTAGAAAAGGCAAAGCAAATATTATTTTCTGCAGATTTAATTTTTACAGTTGATTTTAATGCTTTACATCGAATAGGGGATATGAAATCAATTTTAGAGTCTAATACAGCCCCAAAGATAATGATTGACCATCACCAACAACCTGAAGATTATGCAGCTTATATGTATTCAGACGTTGAGATGGGTTCAACTTCTGAAATGATATATCATTTTATAAATCGAATCGGAGATTCAGATTTGTTAAATAAATCAATCGCAGAGGCATTATATACTGGAATTGTAACAGACACAGCTTCATTTAGATTTCCAAAAACTACACCCACAACTCATAATGTAGTTGCAAAATTAATGAATTGCGGAATTAATCACTCTGAAATTCACAACAAAATATATGATTCAAATAGTTTTGACAGGATTAAACTTTTGGGTATAGCTCTCAACAATTTAAAAATAATTACACAACACAACGCAGCTTATATTACTTTATCTCAATCAGAATTAGATTCGTGTAACTATCAAAAAGGTGATACTGAGGGGTTAGTAAATTATGGTCTTTCCATTAAGGGCATTAAATTAGCTGCTATTTTTATTGAAAATAAATCTGAGGGAATAGTAAAAATTTCTTTTAGATCTAAAGGAAATTTTGATGTAAATAAATTTTCGAGACATCATTTTAATGGTGGAGGACATAAAAATGCTGCAGGTGGTAAAAGTGATTTAAGTTTGGAAAAAATTGTATCTAAATTTGAGTTTTTATTAAATGATAATGGCACTTCTTTAAGTAAATGAACAAAATCTATATTTTTATAACCATTTTAATCACAATTAGTTGTGAAGATATAAAAGCTAGAATGCCCCTTCAACAAAATTCAGGAAGTTTTATAAATACTTCCATCGAAATTAATAAACACATAAACAATAAAGAAAAATTGAAAATAGAAGAAATTATTAAAGATTCAAAAAATAATTTTAAAGTTTCAAATTATGGCTTTTGGTACAGAAATGAAAAACAGAACACGGACTCATCTTACACTCCTAAATTTGGAGATCAAATATTCTATAAATATGTAATTAAAAACTTGAACGGTAATTATATATACGGTGAAAAAAAAATGCTAGAAAAAACATATTTTATGGAGCAAGAAGAATTATTTTTAGGTCTTAGAGAGGGCTTGAAATTGATGAGCAAGGGAGATAAAATGACTTTTATTTTTCCTTCACAATTAGCATTTGGGTTTTATGGCGATAATGATAAAATACCTCCAAACACTCCTTTGGTATACGAAGTTAATATTAATGAAATAATTAAAAACAATTAAACAATAAATCATCATGAAATATATTAAAAAAACTATGTTTATTTTGAGTATGGCTTTACTATTTACTACACTGTCATGTCAAAACAAATATCCCGAACTTGGAAACGGTTTATTCGCTGAATTTGTAACTTCTAAAGATACGCTAGTTGTAGAATTATTTTATAAAAAAGCACCGCTTACAGTTGCTAACTTTGTTGCGCTTGCGGAAGGTACTCATCCAAATTTAGCAGACTCATTAAAGGGAATACCATATTATGATGGAACAATATTCCATAGAGTAATTGATAAGTTTATGATTCAAGGAGGAGATCCAACTGGAACAGGTTCTGGAAGCCCAGGATATTCATTTGGAGATGAATTTGATGAATCTTTAAAACATGATAAAGCTGGGGTATTATCAATGGCTAATTCAGGTCCAGCTACAAACGGTAGTCAATTTTTTATTACTGAAGTTCCAACTCCTTGGCTAGATAATAAACATACTATTTTTGGTCAAGTTGTAAAAGGTTTAGAGGTTCAAGACTCCATTTCAAATGTTAAAGTCAATCCAGGAAATAATAAGCCTATTGATGATATTACTATTTTATCATTAAATATTATTGCTCAAGGTATAGAATCCAAGAGATTTAATGCTGCTAAAAGCTGGGAAAAAGAATTACCCTTACTAGAAGAAAAAAGATTAAAGAAAGAGGAGGAAGCAAAATTAGAGACAGAACGTCAAAAAAAATTAGCTGAAGAAAAAATTGAAGCTGCTGCTGCTCTATATCTACCCCTAATCGAATCCTACAAAAACAAGGCTGTTACTAAAGACTCAGGTCTTATGGTTTACACTATCACTGAGGGTAATGGAAAAAAACCTAAACAAGGGCAAACGGTAAGCTTATTTTATGAAGGATACTTTTCAGATGGTAAATTATTTGGAACTAATGTTAAAAAAATAGATGAGGAATTTGGATCCTTCAGTATTCAAAAAGAACAAAGAGGTTTATACAAGCCAATGCCCATGCTTTTTAGTGCAGAGGCTCAAATGATCCCTGGATTTAAGGAGGGAGTTTTTGGAATGACTATAGGTGAAAAAGCCTTTTTTTATCTGCCCTCATATCTTGCTTACGGAGAAAGCGGTCGAGGTCCAATAAAACCAAATACAGATTTAGTGTTTATTGTTGAAATGCTTGAAAAATAAAAATAGTTTTAAGCTTTAGGAATGGCTTTGAGAACGGCCTTAATAAACACCCAAAATTTCTGAACTGAAGAAATTTGCACCGATTCATCTGGAGAGTGGGCTCCTTTAATATTCGGTCCGAAACTGATCATTTCCATTTTGGGGTAATGAGTTCCTATAATACCACATTCCAGTCCTGCATGACATGCGGCGACATGAGGTTCTGTTTTATTTATCTGTATGTATAAATCGGTTAATACTTTTAAAATAGATGCTTCCATATTGGGTGTCCAACCAGGGTATGATCCTGAATATTCCACTAAACAACCCGCCAATTCAAAAGTTGCTTTTAAGCTTTGGGCTAAATATTGCTTGGAACTTTCAGTAGAAGATCGTGTCAAACAGCCTACATGAATTTGGCCTTTTTCAATAAGAATACGGGCTAGATTGTTTGAAGTTTCAACTAAATTTTCAATCTCTGAACTCATGCGATAAACGCCATTGTGGGTAACATTCAAAACTTTAATCAAAGGCTGTTGTACAGCTAATTCCATCACCGATTCAGGTAAACTACAAGGTTTAAGCGAGATTATGAGATCGGGCTCAATGGTTTTAAATTCTTTTTCGATAGCATCAATTAAAGTCTCTGTAGCTCTTACAAAGGAGTTTTGGTATACGGCATCAACTACAACAACTGCGGAACTTTCTCTGGGAATCGCGTTGCGCAAACTACCTCCGTCTATTTTTGAAATACGTAATCCATAAAGATTAAAGCCATCGTAGAGTAATCGGCTTATTAACTTATTAGCATTTCCAAAACCTTTATGGATGTCCATTCCGGAGTGGCCACCTTGTAATCCTTTAACTGATAATGAAAAGCCAACAAAGCCCTGAGGTAATGGTTCTTCAAGATAGGTGCGTGATGCAGTAACATCGACTCCTCCAGCACATCCAACACCAATTTCATTGTCTTCCTCAGTATCTAAATTTAAAAGAATGTCGCCTTTTAAAACACCTGGCTGAAGTCCCTTGGCGCCAGTCATTCCAGTTTCTTCGTCAATGGTAAATAAAGCTTCCAGTGCAGGATGCGGAATGTCTTTACTTTCCAAAATTGCCATTATGGTTGCCACACCCAAGCCATTGTCTGCACCAAGAGTGGTTCCTTTGGCTTTAACCCAATCGTCTTTTATGTACATTTCAATACCTTGGGTTAAAAAATCAAAATCTGTAGCTGAATTTTTTTGATGAACCATATCTAAATGCGATTGCAATACGACTATTTTTCGATCCTCCATCCCTGGAGTAGCAGGTTTACGAATGATGACATTTCCAATAGCATCTTCATAGGTTTCCAAATCCAAGCTTACACCAAATGCAATCATAAAGGCAATGACACGCGCTTCCTTTTTTGAAGGGCGCGGGACTGCATTTAAAGCGGTAAAGTGCTTCCAAACAACTTGTGGTTCTAAACTTAAGATATCGTTATTCATAAACTTTTTTGGTTTATCAAAGGTAAACATATCATCTTAAATAAAATTATATTTACTACATTTGATCTATGTCTAAAGTACTTCGATGGCTTCTAGCCTTTAGTATTTTCCCCCAAATTTTAATGCTCAATATTTTGAAGCATTTTCCTCAAATTGTAGAAACCTACTACAGCACTCTGCTCTACCCGTTTATTTCGAAACTATTTCGTCTTGTTTTTGGTTGGTTGCCTTTTTCAGTCGGAGACCTTATTTACAGCATGGCTTTAATTTTTATGCTTCGTTGGTTATATAAATTAACCAAAAAAGGATTCAAACAACTACGCTTAAAGGACGATTTGATAAGGATTATGGTGGCTGCATCCTCAGTCTATTTTATGTTTCACCTGCTTTGGGGCTTGAATTACTATCGAATGCCGATTGAGCAGCGCCTGAATCTAAATTCTGAATATACAACCACGGCATTGACTGAAGTCACTCAAAAGCTGATTGTGCGTTCAAATAGTTTGCATTCAGAAATTTCAAAAGACAGCTCAAAAAGGTTGGAAATCCCCTATGATTTTAAAAAAATAAGTAAAAAAGTAGCTCAAGGTTATAAGGCTCTGTCAATATCCTACTCTTTTTTGACCTACGGTCCACCAAGTCAAAAGCAATCGCTTTATAGTTTAACACTAGCCTATATGGGTTTTAGTGGCTATTTAAATCCATTTACAAACGAGGC
>CEVX01052190.1_pt1 | contig 23754 bp, 21 predicted proteins | sample 356561 | NCBI WGS metagenome assembly CEVX01 (sample SAMEA2623886, study PRJEB7988) | marine metagenome | biome: marine biome (ENVO:00000447); feature: surface water layer (ENVO:00002042); material: "saline water (ENVO:00002010), including plankton (ENVO:xxxxxxxx)" | depth 5 m | reverse complement strand
ATTTATACAGTTAAAGGAAGTTATGAAAGAACAAAAAACTTTTGGGGTTTCAAAAGAAAAATACCTCCTTCTTTTTATAATGGCAAAACAGGCATAGATCCCGTTGATGATAGTATAAAAAAAGTTATAAATAGCGCCTATACACATCATATTGAAAGGCTTATGATACTAGGTAACTTCATGCTTTTATGTGAATTTGATCCCGATGAAGTTTATAGATGGTTTATGGAACTATTTATAGATGCATATGACTGGGTTATGGTACCAAATGTTTATGGGATGAGTCAATTTGCTGATGGAGGATTAATGTCAACAAAACCATATATAAGTGGAAGTAGTTATATTTTAAAAATGAGTAACTACAAAAAAGGAGATTGGTGTGTAATATGGGATTCTTTATTTTGGAATTTTATTAAAAATCAAAGAGAGTTTTTTTCTAACAATCCAAGGATGAGAATGCTTGTTAATTCATACGATAAAATGGATGAAAATAAGAAAAGTAATTTGAACAAAACTGCTAAGAAATTTTTAATGGATTTATGATATGAAAAAAGCAATTTATTGGTTTAGAAAAAACTTAAGAACCCATGATAATCCATCATTAAATAAAGCAATTAAAGAAAATGATGAGCTTCTTTTTGTACATGTAATGGATTTAAAAGTATTTAATCCAATAAATTCAGATACTGAAAAGGTTGGGGAATACAGAAAAAAATTTTTAATTGAATCCATATTAAACTTAAAAAAAGACCTAAATCATATCAGTATTAAGCTCATGATTCTTGAAGGCAATATTCTTGAAATCTTCGATGACTTAAAAAAATACAGTTCAACGGTATATGCAACAAAAGAGGTTGGTACATATGAAGAAAGGGAGGAAAAAATACTTTATGATAATGATTTCAATTTAAATTTATTTGAAGATCAAAATTTATTTGAATCAAAAAAATTACCATATAAAATTGACCAATTACCTCTTATATTTACTCACTTTAGAAAGAAGGTTGAAAAATTAGTTGTCGTCAGAGATGTTGAAAAATTTGATCCTACTATTAAATCAAAAAATGATTACCTATCCCCTTTTACAATTCAATTAGAACATTTGATGATAGATACTAATCTAAATTCATCTTACACATTTATAGGAGGTGAAAATAACGGGTTAAATAGGCTTAAAAATTATCTTTGGAAATCAAAAAATATTGAAAAATATAAAGAAACAAGAAACGGCCTTATAGGAACTGAATACTCTTCCAAGTTTTCAGCATATCTATGCCTTGGATGCATTTCGCCTGTAATGATTTATCAAGAGGTTAAAAGATATGAAAAAGAGATTAAAAAAAATTCATCTACTTATTGGCTTATTTTTGAACTTTTATGGAGAGAGTTTTTTAGATACGTATATCTCAAAGCTAAAAATAAGATTTTTTTAAAAGACGGTATTAATGGAAATATATTTTCTAAAAATTTTAATAATGATTTAAAATTATTTGAAAAATGGAAAAACGGAGAAACTGGTCAAGAGTTTATTGATGCCAATATGAAAGAACTTAAAGAGACTGGCTTTATGAGTAACAGAGGTAGACAAAATGTAGCAAGTTATTTAATTAACAATTTAGATCTAAATTGGATTTGGGGTGCATCATTCTTTGAAAAGCATTTGATAGATTATGATGTAACAAGTAACTGGTGTAATTGGATGTATATTGCAGGAGTAGGAAACAATACTAGAAATTGGGTTTTTAACCCTGAAAGACAATCTGAACTTCATGATAAAAAAGGAATTTATCGTTCAATGTGGCTCAAGAAAAATGGTCAACTAAATATAAATTTAGGATCAAACAAACAATAACTTGAAAAGTTATATTAATTTTAATCTTTAATAAAAAAAAAAAAAACTAGAAAATGAAAGTACATATAGCAAGTTTATTAAATGCAATTGTTTTAATTATTATAGGTGGATGGGGTTATTTTATTTCAGGTTCTCCTACATCATTAATACCTGTAGCCATAGGTGTAGTGCTTATTATTTTAAATAATGGAATAAAGAACAGTAATAAAGTAATTGCTCACATTGCAGTTCTTGTTACATTGTTATCTTTTGCAAACATCATGCCTTTGTTAAGCGCATTAGAAGATGGAAGAAATGAAGCGGCAGTTAGAATAATTGTTATGTTATCTTCTTCTGCGTATGCTATGATTTATTTTGTAAAAAGCTTCATTGAAGCTAGAAAAAAATAGAGATAAAAAATGAAATTAAAGTAAATATATCGAATCTTGACAAAAGAATATACGTACTAAATTTAGCTTCCTATAAATAAGTATATAAGGTTAAAGTAATTGTTGAATAAATAATCAAATTAAAATAATGAAGAATAAAATAAAATTTATATTATCAATTTTTATAATTTCAGTTTTTATTATTTCTTGTTCAAAAGAAGATAAGGTTAAAAAAGCAGATGAAAATGTGACTCCTGGAATTAAAATCCTAAATGAAAGTAGTATTAGCAATTCAAAAATTGAGTCATGGACAAGCTACGCTTCAAAAAAAATGAAGGATCAAAATGCTGATATTTTAGCAGTATCTTGGGATGTTGGAGATTTTGTTAAAGAAGCAAAACCATTTAATCAACACAAGGTATTATTATCAAATGATCAAATAGAAAAATTGATGACTGGAATCTCTGAATGGCTTGATAAATCATGTTTAGGAAATAACGGGAAAAAAGAAGAGCTAGAAAAATTTAGAGGCTATATAGAAAACGGAGCTGATGCTTCTAGCCAATTTGATATATGTCCTAAATTTAGAATAATACTTATGGGATTTACAAAAGACATGAATGAAGAAAGCAAACAATCTCTAGTAATTCATGAGCTTTACCATGCTTTTCAACAAGATCTTAGTGACGAAAGCTGTAGAAAGTTAAGAGATAAATCTAAAAGCAACCACAAGTGGGTTATTGAAGGAGGTGCAGAATATTTTGCTAAAGTAGTTACTGGTGAAATGAATAATAAAGACGGGGTAAGCGCTTTACTTAAACAAGCATATGAAAACTACAATGAAGATAAAGATACTTCGATTTCAGGTAGTGGAATTGCAGGTAGAGGTGCTGGTGGAGTACGCCTAATGATAGAGAGAGGTTGGTTAAAAGAATCTGAGGTTCTTGATGGAAGTTTTTTTCATAGTTGTAGCAGTGAAAATGATTGGTCGGATGATAATTCTAATGTTAGTAAAATAAAAAATCTATGGTATCTAATTGAAGAAAAAAATGGAAAGTATGTATTCACGAAAGCTGCATTAGAAGGCTAATTTTCTAATGAGAAATTTTTTGATCGATACAGATACTGGTTCAGATGATGCTGTTGCTCTTGCAATGGCCCTTAACAATTCAAATATAAACATCGAGGCAATTACTGTAGTTGCTGGAAATATCCCGGTAGAAAAAGGGCTTCAAAATGCTTTATATACCGTTGAGTTGTGTAATAAAAAAACTCCAGTTTATCTAGGTGAAGACAAGCCTTTAAAAAGGCCTTTAAGAACATCAGAATTTTTTCATGGCCAAGATGGCCTTGGAGATATAGGACTTGATTTAAAAGGAAGAAAAGCTACAGATGGGAATGCCATTGATATCATAATTGAAAAAGTTTATGAATTTGAAAATAGTTTAGAGATTGTTGCAATAGGACCTCTTACTAACCTTGCATTGGCAATAAAAAGAGATCCTAAAATAATTTCAAAAATTAAAAATTGTTTTATAATGGGTGGAACTGCATTTGGCCCTGGAAACATAACCCCATTTTCTGAATTCAATTTTTGGGTAGATCCTGAAGCTGCAGAAATTGTACTTCAATCAGGAATGGAAATAACCTTGATAGATTGGGATGCTACAAAAAAATATGCTTGGTTTGACTCTAATACTATTAAATCGATTAACAATCTAAATACTTCTCTTTCTAAATTTTCAATGGATATTCAAAATAATCCTAAAAAATATAAGAAAAAAAAATATGGTAACGAGATGATTGAACTAGCAGATCCTTTAGCAATGGCAATAGCTTTAGATCCAAGCATTATCATAAAGTCAAAAAAATATAATGTAAATATTGATCTTTCTAATAAAGAACGAAGAGGGGAAAATATACTTAACGAAGAAGGTGAAAAAAATATCACGGTGATATTAAAAGCCTCAAGAAAAAAATTTCTTGATATATTTAAGAAATCATTAAAATGAAAATACTAAATATAGGCTCTATTAACATTGATTATGTTTATGAGGTAGATAATTTTGTAAAATCTGGTGAAACAATTCCAAGTAATAATTTTAAAATTTTTCTTGGAGGAAAAGGATTAAATCAAAGTGTAGCTTTAGCTCAAGCTGGTTCTCAAATTTTTCATGCTGGAAATATCAATATTAAAGATGATAACATAAAAAAAGAGTTGATAAAATGGAATGTTAACATTGATTATATAAAAGAAATAAGTGAAAGTACTGGTCATGCGATAATTCAAGTAAATAAAGACGGAGAAAATTCAATAATTATTCATGGAGGTGCAAATAGAACTTTTGAATCCAATCAAATAGATATGATTCTTAAAAATTTCAATCAAGGAGATATTTTACTATTACAAAATGAGATAAATAAAATTCCTGAGATAATAGAAAAAGCCAAAAATATAGGAATGAAAATATTTTTTAATCCAGCTCCTATGACAAAAGGAGTTTTAAACTATCCAATTGATTTAGTTGATTGTCTTATTGTCAATGAAAGTGAAGCAAAAAAGTTAACAGGAAAGGATCTTGATTCTGATGAAATAATTAATTTATTAAAAAATAAATATTCTAATACATCCATTTTGCTAACTCTTGGAGAAAAAGGATCTATCTATTCTTATAAAACAAAATATTTAAAGTGCGAAGCTATGAAAGTTAAAGCAATTGATACTACAGCTGCTGGAGACACTTTTATTGGATATTTTATAAGTCATTTGTCAAGAGATGAAGAAATAAAAGATTGTTTATCAATGGCATCAAAAGCAGCATCGATTTGTGTGACAAAAAAAGGTGGGGCAATTTCTATTCCAAAAATTTAAAACTAATTCATTTTTTGAGAATCAACCCAATCAAATACTTTCTTTAAAGTTTCAGTTACTCTTGCTAAAGGTTTGTCTCTAATCTTTTTCTCTTCTTTTGCAATCATAATAAATAATCCATCCAAAGCTTTTCTTGTGACATAATCATCTAAATCAGGATTGACTTTTTGAACCATAGGAATTTTATTATATCTAGATATAACAGTAGACCAGTGCTTTGTTGCATTAACTTTTTCTAATGAAGTTTGAATAGGAGGAATAAATTTTTGATATAAAGAATCAAAGGTATTTTTTTTCAAATAATTGGTTGCCTCATTATCTTTTCCTTTAACGATATTAATAGCATCTCTAACTGTCATATTTTTGATTGCTTGAACGATAATTGGTTTAGCTTCGTTTGCTGCATCTTCAGCTGCTCTATTAATATATAAAATAGCATCATCAACTAATTTATTCATACCTAATGATCTTAATCTATCTTCAATTTTTTTTGCGTCTGGAGGAAATGGAATTTTTATTTCAGGGCTTTGCAGGTATCCATCAACTTTGGATACTATTTCAACAGAGTTATTTATTCCATTATTAAGAGCTTGTCTTAAAGCTTTAGCAGCTTCATCCTCAGAAATGGAAGGAACTTTTGTAGGAGTATTTTTTAAATTATTTTTTAAATTAAGAGCTTTATTTTTTAAACCTTTTAAAGATTGTCCATCAACAGAAAATGAGATGATAAGAGAAAAAAGAAAAAAGAAAGTATATTTTATCATTAGAAATAAATTTAGTGAAAAAAATCTTTACATTTAAAAAAACTTTATGTTTTAAAAACATTACTTATGATAAAAAACGTTTTTCATTTTTTATTTGTTTCATTTATCTATATTTCATCATATCCTTTATTTTCACAAGGAATATTTGGAGAAAAAGAATCTTTTACTAGACAAGATTCACTTAGAGGAAGTATTACAAAAGAACGAGAATGGTGGGATTTGAATTATTATCATCTAGATATTTCTGTTTATCCTAATGAAAAATCAATTAGTGGAAAAAATACAATAGTATATAGTGTATTAAAATCCTATAATGTAATCCAGATAGACCTTCAAGAACCTTTGATAATTAGTGCAGTTACTCAAGAAAATAAATCCTTAAAATACAATAGAGAAGGAAATGTATATTTTATCTTTTTAGAAAAAGAACAAAAAGTTGGAGATATAAATCAATTAATTATACAATATGAAGGAAAACCAAAAGAAGCGATAAGAGCCCCATGGGATGGAGGACTGTCTTGGGAAAAAGATGAAAATGGAAATCATTTTATTGCTACATCATGCCAAGGACTTGGAGCTAGTGTTTGGTGGCCAAACAAAGATCATATGTATGATGAGGTAGATAGCATGCTTATTAGTGTAGAGGTACCTGAAAACCTTATCAACGTATCCAATGGTAGATTGAGAAAAATAACTTCAGAAAATAATAATAGAAAAACTTATCACTGGTTTGTTAATAATCCAATAAATAATTACGGCGTTAACATAAACATAGGTGATTATGTTAACTTTTCTGAAATTTATGATGGAGAGAAAGGAAAGTTAGATGTAGATTATTTTGTTTTAAAATATAATCTAGAAAAAGCTAAAAAGCATTTTAAAGATGTGCCAAAAATGCTAGAAGCATTTGAATATTGGTTTGGACCATATCCATTTTATGAAGATGGCTATAAATTGGTTGAAGTACCCTACCTAGGAATGGAACATCAAAGCTCAATAACTTATGGAAATAAATTTTTAAAAGGTTATTTAGGTAGAGATCCTTCTGATACTGGATGGGGCTTAAAATTTGATTTTATAATTATTCATGAATCTGGTCATGAATGGTTTGCAAATAACATCACTTACATTGACATGGCTGATATGTGGATTCACGAAGGCTTTACAGCATATTCGGAAAACTTATTTTTAAATTATCATTATGGAAAAGAAGCTGGAGCAGATTATACAATCGGAACACGTAAAGGAATACAAAATACAAAACCAATAATTGGGCCATATAATGTCAATAGAGAGGGTTCAAAAGATATGTATTCAAAAGGAGCAAACTTATTGCATACAATTAGACAAATTGCTGTCGATGATGAGAAATGGAGATCAATTTTTAGGGGTTTAAATAAAACATTTTATCACCAAACTGTATCTTCAGCACAAGTAGAAGAATATATTTCTAAAAATATTGGTTTCGATTTAAAATATGTTTTTGATCAATATTTAAGAGATTATAGAATCCCGGTATTTGAATATAAAATTGAGGAAAATAAACTAAAATACAGATGGTCAAATACTATTGAAAATTTTAATATGCCTATAGAAATAATAATCGACAAAAAAAATCAAAAATTATTTCCAAAAAATAAATGGCAAGAACTTGAAATTAAAAATAAAAAAATATCAATAGATAGAGATTATTATGTTACTAGTAAGAATTTAAATAAATAAGATTTATTATTTTTATTTACTAAACATTAATACCAAAATTGTGAATTACTTATTATATATATTGTTTTTTTTTATTCTATTAGGCTGTAATAAAAATGATTCAAACGAATATTTTATCATATCAGAGGAAAATTTAAGAGATAAAATCAAAGGAGCGTGGGCATCCCAAACAATTGGGGTCACGTTTGGGGGACCTACAGAATTCAGGTATTTAAAAAAAATTATTCCAGACAACATTGAGATTTTGTGGGATGATAGCACGTTATATAAGATGATGAAAAATACTCCTGGATTATATGATGATATTTATATGGATCTAACTTTTGTTGAGGTTATGGAAAAAGAAGGAATTGATGCGCCAGCTTCATCACATGCAAAAGCATATGCCAATGCAAAATACTGGTTATGGCATGCTAATCAACAAGGACGTTACAATATATTAAATGGTATAATGCCTCCTGAATCTGGACATTGGTTAAATAACCCACATGCAGATGATATTGACTTTCAAATTGAAGCTGATTTCGCAGGAATAATGACACCAGGAATGCCAAATACTGCATTAGAAATTTGCGATAAAGTTGGTCATATTATGAATTATGGTGATGGATATTACGGTGGTGTTTTTGTGGCAGGAATGTACAGTCATGCATTTGTAGAAAATGATATTCCTACTATAATTAATAAGTCTCTTAATATGATTCCAAAGGAAAGCACATTTTATCAATGCATAAATGATGTAATCAATTGGCATAAGGAGTATCCGGAAAATTGGAAAAAAAATTGGGAATTAATTGAAAAAAAATGGGGCGAAGATATAGGATGTCCTGATGGTGCTCATGAAGACTTTAATATTGATGCGAAAATAAATGCTGCTTATGTAGTTCTTGGTCTTCTTTATGGAAAAGAAAATTTCAGTAATACATTGGAAGTTTCAACTAGAGCTGGTCAAGATTCTGATTGTAATCCTGCTACAGCAATGGCGATCTTAGGAACTTTAAAAGGGTATAGTAAAATACCAGAATTTTGGACAAAAGGATTAAAATCTATTGAAGATATTGATTTTCAATTTACAAATACATCTCTAAATAAAGTTTATGAAATAAGTCTTAAACATGCCAAAGAATTGATAATTAAAAATGGTGGAAAAGTCGATAATGAAAATATTAAAATTAAAGTTCAAAATGCAATAACTGCACCTATGGAACAAAGTTTTCCTGATTATGAATTAGGTGAAAAAATGATAATCAACAGAAATATTGGATTTGAAGATAACCAAGAGTTAAGTTTAGAATTTGAAGGTATCGGTGTTGTCTTAAAAGGAAGAGTTAGAAATAAAAATTTTGATAATAAATATGCTTTGATATCAAATGAAGAAACACTAAATAATTATAATTTAGAAATTGAATATTCAATCGACGATAAAATCTCTAAAACTATGCAAACACCAATATATTTCATTGAAAGAGCACATGAGTTATTTTTTAAATATGATTTAGATCCAGGAAAGCACACTTTAAAAATGAAAATAAAAAATCCTAATGAAGATGTAAGATTAGATATAACAAATCTAATAACCTATAAAAAAAAATCTATTTGAATTATGTTAATAATTAAAAGTTATGAGGTAGCAGTGATATTATGTTTCATAACTATGTTTTGTTGGGGTTCATGGGCAAATACTCAAAAACTTGCCTCAAAATCATGGGCCTTTCCTCTTTATTATTGGGACTATTCTATTGGGGTAATATTATTTTCTTTAATATTTGGACTATCGTTTGGCAGCTTTGGAGAAAATGGGAGAAGTTTTTTAGATGATCTTTATCAAGGTAGTTCTACTTCATTTTTTAACGCATTTTTAGGTGGAGTAATTTTTAATATTGCAAATTTATTAATAGTAGCAGCAATAAGCATAGCAGGAATGGCAGTCGCATTTCCCATTGGAATTGGAATAGCACTTGTCTTAGGTGTTATAGTAAATTATATTGCTGCTCCAATTGGAAACCCTATAATATTATTTTCAGGGGTAGCAATAGTTACTATTGCTATAATTATAGATGCTATAGCGTACAAAAGATTGTCTATAAGTAGTAAAAAAACATCTACAAAAGGAATTACTATATCAATACTAGGTGGTATTTTAATGGGATTCTTTTATCGATTTGTTGCTTCATCAATGATTACTAATTTTGAATCTCCGGAACCAGAATTATTAACTCCATATAGTGCTGTTTTTATTTTTTCTTTAGGAATTTTTATTTCTAATTTTTTATGGAATACCTATTTTATGTATAATCCAATAGAAGGCAATAAATCTACTTATATTGATTACATGACAAAAGGAAATCTAAAACTTCACCTAATAGGTATATTGGGTGGAATTATATGGTGTGTGGGAATGTCTTTGAGTATGATCTCGAGTGAAAAAGCAGGATATGCAATATCATATGGTCTTGGACAAGGAGCGACTATGGTTGCAGCAGCATGGGGAGTATTTATTTGGAAAGAATTTAAGAATGCACCAAAAGGTACTAATAATTTAATTTCAATAATGTTTTGTCTTTTTATATTAGGTTTATCTCTAATTATCTTTTCAAGATTTAACTGAAGAATAACTAATCTAAATATCTAACTTTTTCCATTTTCTTGTATATCATAAGTATTAATAACCCAAATAATATACCTGAAATTAATAAAATAATACTTTTTAAGCCTGAAACTCCAAAAGATAATCTTAGTAAAATTGTTGATATAATAAACCCAGTATTTCTTATAAGTTGAGAATATCTTTCAGTATATCTAAATGATATCAACAATATGAAAACATCTACAAGAATTAAAATTGTAAAAAAATCAATAAAAAAAAGATAATTTAAATCTTCATTAAATGAATTAGAAAGAACTACTCCATTAAACCAAAAATAGAAACTATAAAAAACTAAGAAAACTAGAGTTGGAACTAATAGAATTGATATTATTTTTTTTTGCCTTATAAACTTTTTTAACCTTTTGCCGATCGTTTTCTTTTTATTTACTCCAGCATTTTTTTTGAAAAGGTAAATCAAAAAGAAAATGATAATGATACCCAGTAAATCGTAAATCAGTTGAATTGAATATGCATCTGATAAAACATTTGTATCTAAATTAACCAGAGGCACATCTTTGAAAATCTTTCTTATTAAAATCAATGAAATAATTTCATAGCCTTTTACTACTGAAACTGTAAATGAATTTGGAATAAAATAAATTAATAAAAATGCTTCATATACAAGAATAAAAGAAAATGGAGTATATAATGCTGATATAGGGTTTAATAATAAGCTATTATTAAAGGTGAAATTGATAATCTCATACTTATTTAAATAAATTAATAATAGATGAATTATAAAACCAGCTGTTGCTAGAAATAAAATAAACTTTTCGAATTTCTTCTGAATTATTTCAGAAAATACATAATCAAATACTTTATCTACTTTATTCAAAATATCTCATTAAAAAATTAAGCTAATACAGTTACGTTATTAATAGATTATTTGTTTTGTATGAAATCTTTCATAATAAACACGTGAGGCAAAGTTAAGCTTGATATAATTATAAATATGAATAAAATAAGATTATCTGTTGTTATTAGGTCTGAATTAAAATAATAAATTATGATTCCAAATAAAATTGATAAAAAAGTAAAAGGCAATGTCTTAATATAAAATTTCATAAAGTTGTTTTCTTTCATTTCATTAAATTCAATTAAAAGCATAGGAAGAGAATGGGAAAAACCAAAAAATAAAGAAAATGAAGTAAGAAGATCAGTATGAAAAAAAATCAAGTACATAATGCTCATTTCAGCATACAAAAGAACTTTTCTTTCAACATCAGAATAAATTATTGAAATCATTAAAACAGATATAGATAACAATAAAAAAAATATTTTATCAAATGAACTTAAATCTATATTGCTAAAAAAAGAAAAGGAGTATAATATCTCTTGTAATTCGAATATATTATTAAGAAAAAGAGATAATAAAATATTGGCTCCTAAAACAAAATTTAAAAATTTATTATCCGTAGTTGTATAACCAAGCACTTGAGTTTCTCCAAAATGGTAACAAGAAATTATCAAAAAGACAAAAAGGCCTAGATAAGGAGATACAATCCACAATAAAATATTAAAAAAAATTAATGAAATGTATGCTACAAAAAAATAAAATTTATTTTGGAATCTTCTTGTTTCAGGATTTAGGAAAGCAATTAAATGATCAATAGATCCGTGGGGAATACCTATTGTTAACATAATGAATAAAAAAAATAAGATCGAATAGGAACTTTCAATACCAAAAAATATTATTGATAATGAAACTATTAAACCAAATATCTTTGATGGAATTAAATAATTTAATGAAGAAGTCATATTAAAAAATACAAAAAAAAAGGTGAGGAAAACCTCACCTTTTAAATTAATAGCTATATAATATTATTTTGCAGCAGACCAAACAGCCATACCGAATCCAATCTTATTGATTGCATCACCAATATTATATACAATATCCATATTTAATGGAAGGCTCGCTAGCATTCCGCTATACCATCCATCGGTTCCTAACATATATCCTAAAGGATAGATAGACCAACCAACTAATACAAACCATTGTAACATTCTTCCTGCAGCTGGTATTTTACCATCAGCTTTAGCAAGAGCATTACCAACTTCACCACTAGGTCCACCGAAAATTGTTAAACAACCAACTTCATAAGCCATCCAAAAATAAGCAAGACCTGCGATAGCACCCCATGATTGAGCGTCTAGCATGCCAGTAACTCCAGATTCACCAAAATATCCTGTCACTAACATAACAACTGATGCCCAGAATAATTTTCTCATTCCCACACCAGTAAGTAAAGCAAACTCTACTACCATTAAAGGAACAGTAAGAACCCAATCTATATATCTCAATTCAGTTGGCGAACCTAATCCAGCAGCCCACTGATCTCTCATATAGTAATAATGTACAGCTGCAATACCAGTAATCAATGCAGCAACAAGCATAGAATCTTTAAATTTCTTGTCAACCTGACCGTGTTGTACTAAAAAGAACACAGTAGCAGCTAACATTGAAACAGATCCGATGAAGAAAGTAAAACCAGTAAAATCTCCTGGTTGTAAACTTGCTCCTAAAATAAAATTGAACATATTCATATATTTTAAGTTTTGGTTTTAATGTTAAAAAAAACAAACATTTGTTACTCTAAGATAACCATTTTATTACCATTTTCATCATTATTTTTTAAGTTTTTCAGTGACGTAAAAACCACATAAAAAGTCTTTTTTTTTATAAAATAAATCTTAAATAAAATTTAAAATTTTAAAGACCTTATTACATTTCTTGTCATTTAATTAAACAATCTTTATATTGATTTTTTAACAACTAAATAATAATTATGAAAAATATATTCTATCTATCAATTTTATCCTTAATATTAATTTCATGTAACGCATCAAACCAAAATCAAAGTTCAAATGAAACTGATATTATCGGCTCTGGAACATTAGACAATGGCAAAAAAGTTCAAATAATTGCAGGTGATACTAATAACGAACAAGTTTGGATAGATTATATAAAAGCTCACAATGATAGAGACTTAGATAAAATTGCTGAAATAAACGCAGATGACTGGGAAGGTTATACTGCTGATGGTAGTGTTGTAAAGGGTAGTGATGCACATATTGAAATTTTAGATAACTGGTTTAAAACAGCTAGCCCTAAATGGGAAATTAAATGGATGATTGCCAATGCTGCAGAAAATGAAGAAGGAGTTATGGTTCAATGGTTAACAACTGGAAATGATTATACTGATATTGATGAAAATGGAAATGAAATTTTTGAACATAATGTCCATGACATTCAATTTGTTGATGGTAAAATTAAAAGAATCAATGTGTATTCAAGAGCAAAAGCTCAAGATTCCGCAGAGTTTTCATATTAAAAATCTATTGATTTATTGAATTAGAACCATTATCATTTTTAACCAACTCAAACTCATCAAATAATTCTCCTAATGCAGTATAGGACTTATATTTTAATTTATTTCCATCAATAGAAATAACTTGAAATAATTGCTTTTGACTACCAACTTTATCCCTACTTGCTTCATAGTCATCCCAATTTGATTTTAATTGATACATTTTACCACCACTAACAGAAACAACATAGACAGTACCAGTCAGTCCAATTGAATTTTGACCTGAAAGGTTGTTTTGTTCATAAGGTGCAACTTTGCCTCTAGTATAGCTGTGATCATGACCTTGAAGTGCAAGATCAACATTATATTTATCAAACAATGGTTTCCAATATTCTCTAATAATCTTATTATCTCTACCTCTAGAAGCAGAAAAAACTGGATGATGAAATACAGCTATTGTCCACTTATTTGGGTTATTTTTTAATACATCTTCTAGCCACTCAGATTGTTTTTTAATCATTTCATTACTATTAAGTGCAACAAACCTCACTCCTTGATAATCAATATAATAGTTAGTTTCAAGAATTCCTTTGATACCATTATCAGGAAGTGTAAACTGATCATTCCATTGAATAGATAATTTTTTCACTCTATCAGCAAGATCATCCTGATAAAGTGGACCATATTCATGATTTCCAGGAACAGGTATTGATGGTAAGGACCTATGAATCCATCCTCCAGCCTTAAACCACTCATGCCATTGATCCTCATTATGTGGATCATTTACCAAATCACCTGCGTGAATTATAAAGCTAGCATTAGGATCTTTTTTGTAACCTTCTCTAATTAACCGAGACCATAATTCTAAAACATAATTTTGTGCATCTCCAACATATAAAAATGAAAATGGTTCATTTGATTTACTTGCAGTCTTAAATTGTATCCACTCACTCCATATACTTCCATCACCAACTCTATATGCATAAATTGTATTTGGATTAAGGCCTTCAAATGTTACTGAGTGATAGTTTTGATTAATGTTTGAATAAAGAGATTCATTGGGATTTTTATAATTCCAATAACTTACAACATTTGAGGATCTTAATGTATTTGTTATAGCTTTTTTAGAAATAGCCTGGCTAGTAAATTTTGGATTTGCATGAGAAATTGCAATTTCCGCAACACCTTCACTTACTTCTCTATTTGTTCTCCAGGTTACACTTATTGAAGTCGCTGGATCTTTAGAAAAATTTAAAACAATATGATCAGGGTGTTTTGAAGGTTTGCTCCAGTTTTCAGCAAATTTAGGTTTCATATATTTTCTTTGACTATATGAGTTGAACCCAATTAATAAAGACAAAATGATAATTAAATACTTATTCATATTATTTTTTTAGATTGTAAAAGTACCTGATATTACGTAGAAAATTATAAAAAGTTAGTTTATATGTTGAGGTTAAAAATGTGGAGCCAGAGGGAGTCGAACCCTCGACCTCTTGACTGCCAGTCAAGCACTCTAGCCAGCTGAGCTATGGCCCCTACTTTTTATCTAGGGACATCCCTTTTAAACTGATTCCATTCTTGAACTTTTCCATCTACAATATGATAAAATTCATAAAATACTTCAGCCGATAATTTAGAATCGGGATTAGTATGAGTAGAAGTAAACTGAGCATTTACCCAATCACCTTCTCCTTCAGTTAAAGCTAATGCAAATGCATAGTCGGTTGTCCAGGTATATTCATTACCATCATCTTCCTCAACTTCTTTTACCCATTCTTTTATTCTTTCAATAAATTGATCGGGTCCAATAGCAAAATTTCCATCTGCAAATTTCATTTCTGCATCTTCTGCAATAAATGTTTTGAGAACATCATAATCTAAATCTGACCACGCTTTATCAATTTTATTAAAAATTTCAACAGCAGATTCACTTCCCATCATAACCTTTGCGTCTACTCCATTAATAAAACCGTTAGAAGGTGTTTTAGAAATATTATTTTCAGTCGAACAAGAAAAAATCAAACATAATATAAAAACTGACATATATTTATTCATAACTTATTTTTTAATTAAAAAATTTACCAATTATAAAAAAATTGATTTTAAATCTTGCTTTATTTAAGTTAAAATTTTTTCTTAGATTTACTTGAAACAACAAAACCTCTAAAACCATGAAAATATTTCTATCAATATATATTTTATTAATTATATCTTTTAATAGCTCCTATTCTCAAAAAAACAAAAAGGATTCGGAAGAAAAATCAAAGATTAAAAGTTATAATGAAGTAATAGACTCAACATATAAAACTGATGAGGGATTATTTAAAGTCCACTCCAAGATGGAAAAATATTTATATGAAATACCCCCGAATTTATTAAATAAGGAGATGCTTATGGTTACAAGAATTTCTAAAACAGCAAATGGGATTGGGTATGGTGGCCAAAAAATAAATTCTCAGGTGTTAAGGTGGGAAAAAAAATATGATAAAATTCTTTTGAGAATAGTTAGCTATGAAAATATAGCAAATGATACATTACCTATTTCAATATCTGTAAAAAATTCAAATTTTGAACCAATCTTATATTCTTTTGATATAGAAACATATAATGTAAAAGATAGTGCTGTTGTCATTGATGTAAGTTCTTTTTTTACTGAAGATATAAAAGCAATTGGATTTCCAGAAAGAAGAAGAAAACAATTAAAAATTACATCATTAGATAAAAAAAGATCCTTTATAGAATCAATTAAAAGTTATCCCATAAATATTGAGGCAAGAAATGTTCTAACTTATAAATCAGGTTCCCCCCCATCATTAAGTAACTCACAAACAGTTAGTTTAGAAATAAATAATTCTATGCTTTTACTTCCTGAAGATAAAATGAAACCAAGGCTAAGAGACAGAAGGGTTGGGTATTTTTCTCAAACTCAGACAGATTATGGATTGGATGAACAAAAAGCAAAATCAACCGCTTACATAAAAAGATGGAAATTAGTACCAAAAGATATTGAGGCTTATAAAAGGGGTGAACTTGTTGAACCTATTAAACCAATTGTATATTATATCGATCCTGCTACTCCTGAGAAATGGAAAAAGTATCTCAAACAAGGTGTAGATGATTGGCAAGTTGCTTTTGAAGAGGCTGGTTTTAAAAATGCAATATTTTGTAAATACCCTCCTTCAAAAGAAGAAGACCCTGATTGGAGTCCAGAAGATGCGAGGTATTCTGTAATTAGATATTTTGCTTCTGACATACAAAACGCATATGGACCACATACGGCTGATCCACGAACTGGAGAAATCTTGGAAAGCGATATAGGATGGTATCATAATGTAATGAATCTTTTAAGAAATTGGTATCTAGTACAAACTGCAGCAGTAAATGAATCCTCAAGAAGTGTAAAGTTTGAAGATGAGGTGATGGGTCAGCTTATTAGATTTGTATCTGCACATGAAGTTGGTCATACAATTGGTCTTCCTCATAATATGGGTTCTAGCTATGCTTATCCAGTAGATAGTTTACGATCAAAAACTTTTACTTCTAACCACGGTGTAGCTCCTTCAATTATGGATTATGCTAGATTCAATTATGTTGCTCAACCAGAAGATAATATTTCTAATTTTTATCCCATGGTAGGAACATATGATAAATGGTCTGTCAAATGGGGGTATTCATATTTTCATGATGAAACTACTAAATCTGAACAGAAAACACTTAATGAATGGATTAAATCTCATGCTGGTGATTATGAATATTGGTTTGGATATTATAATGGAATAGATCCAAGATCTCAGACTGAATCAATTGGTGATGACAATATGAAAGCTAGTTATTATGGTTTAGAGAATTTAAAGAGAATTGTTCCTAATATAATAAAGTGGTCTTATGAAGAAGGGAAAGATTATAATGACCTTAAAGAACTTTATTTAAATGTAGTTTCCCAGTTTAGAAGATACATTGGTCATGTAACAACAAATGTAGGAGGAATACTTGAAGATATTAAAAGTTACGATCAAGATGGACCAGTTTATGTACATGTAAATAAAGAACAACAAAAAAGAGCAATAATTTTTTTAAATTCTTATGTTTTTAATTCTTTAGATTGGATGGTAAATTATGAAGTTCTTGAAAAAATTGAAAACATAGGATCTGTTGAAAGAATTAGACAAGTACAAATGTATGCTTTAAATAGATTGTTTGATTATTCTAGATTAGCTAGAATGATTGAAAATGAAGAAAAAAATAAAGCTTCTGCATATACCATTAATGAAATGATTAAGGATTTAAATAAATCTATATGGAAAAATTTAAATTCAAATTCTGTGATAAGTTTATATGAAAGGAATTTACAAAAAGGCTATATAAATCTTTTAATAAATACTTTGAAAGAATCAAAAACTCAATCAACTTATTCAAAAAGGAATGGGGCAAATGTTAAATTTGATGAATCTGATATTAGGCCTAGAATTTTATCAGAATTAATCTTTTTACAAAAAAGAATTAAAGGTATTGCCAAACAATCAAAAGACGTTAATACAAAAGATCATTTAAATTATTTGAATCTATTGATTTCTCAATCTACCGAGAATATGCTATCAGATTAATTATAATTATTTAAAGCTTTATCTATTAGAATCTTTATGTGAGTTCTATGAGCGATAGAGGAAGTATTTCCTGTAGGTTTTTTTAACCATTTAGCTATTTGTTTTAAATTATAAATCGCCATAGATTTTGCAGGAATCTTGTACCTTCCAGATGATTTACCATTAATCATGCTTATTAGTCTTGTAACATAAACAGCTTGAAGATTTTGTCTGAATGTATTAATGTCAGATGTTAAATCATCTTTAAACATTGCATCGTTTAAATCAGTCATAAAAAGAGAAAGATTATATCTATTACCATAAAGTTCAGAATCAATAATTCTCTGTAAAGTATTTGGGTGTAAAATATGTGCAAGTACTCTGGTTTGATAGCTTAGGACTTGATCATGAATTTTTGGATCTTCTGGTCCTGAGAAAAAGTCAAACCCTCTCCTTTGCTTTGCAAGAAGATTGTATAATTCATTAGGTGCACTAAATGCATCTGCTGAAAACACATAAGTTTTAAGAGCATTAAAAGCTCTCTTTTGATCTCTAAGGTTTACAGGAACATATGGCCTTCTACTCCAATCACCTTCTTGACCTATAGTAGATCTATCAACATACACACCTCCAATAAATCTTGAAATCACATCTCCTGCTCGAGCTGCTTGAGAGTTTAATGTATAATAAGCTCTTCTTAGATCCTCATATGTATTTCCATCTATACTAAATTTAGAAATGATTTTACCCATCATATTTTTTACAATTTTAAATCTATCAATAGAATAACGAATTTGATCATTTGATAAATCGCCTGTCATAACTCTTGGATCAATAGCTTTACCAGGAGACCTCATATCATCAGCGTCATTACCAAATATTAATTCTGGCTCAGTGGATCTTGAAAGTAATGCGTCCATTTCTGAATCATTTTTAAATGAAGTATAACCAAACTGAATAGCCCAATCGTCATAAGGACCAACAGACATATCATAAAATTGTCCTTGAGACGATCTATCAGGAAATAAATTGATACCTGCATAATCCATAACAGATCCAGTAAGTGCTTTTCCTTCAATAAAATCTGCATCATAAAGTTGTGATGGAGAAAATAATTGACTTGCTTTCATATTATGATTAAGACCAAGTGTATGTCCAACTTCGTGCATTATTAGAGATTTCATTCCTTCTTTTTCTATTCTATCTAAATCATATTCCGAAGCACCATCAAGTTCTAATAAGGTTTTACCAAATAATTGATTTTCATGCATAAGGTGACCCATCGAACAATAAAACTTATTTTTATTATTACCAAACTCAGAATAATCTTCTTCTTCTTCAAGGCTCATATTAGATGAAGCATCGCCAACTAATTTATCATAAAATACCCTGTTGGTAAAATGAACAAATTCAAGCATAATATCAGCACCAATAATTTCACCAGTTCTTGGGTTTGTCATACTTGGTCCATATCCACCAAAAGGAGGGTTTGGAGAAGATGTCCATCTTAAAACATTATACCTTACATCTCCAGCATCCCATTCTGCATCATCAGGTTGAACTTTTACAACTAACGCATTTTTGAAACCAGCCTTCTCAAAAGATTTATTCCACTCTAAAACACCATCTCGAATTGTTTCTCTCCATTCCATTGGAGTTGAATTTTCAATCCACCATGTTATAGGTTTTACTGGCTCAGATAAATCTTGATCTGGATTCTTCTTTTCTAGCCTCCATCTATTTATCATGTCTCTATAATTAGTTGTTCCAGTTTCTGTCATATCATTCACATAATTTAAAAAATATCCAACTCTTGGATCATCATATCTAGGTTCATAACCTTCATCTGGCATACTCATCAGTGAATGAAATAATTGAATTGAAACATACCTACCATCTGTTACAGCCTCTGATCCACTATTTAAAACATTGGCATTTTTGAAAACATACTCAGTTTTCAAGTTAGTATTTTTGGGATAATTATTTATTTCTAAAATTTTTGATTTTCCTTTATCAAAAGATCCTAAACTAAATCTATTAGGAGAAGATCCTGGTCTTTTAGGAGGTTTTACCCTACTCAAAGTTTCTGAAAGAAATAGATTATTTACATTTATAAGATAAGATCCCTTTTTTTTATCTTCAGCTAAAATTTTATTACTAGAAATAACAGCATGACTCATATTAGCTTCCTGAGATCTAGATAGAGGATTATTTGGATCAAAATAAAAATTAGTATTAGGTGCAACCATTTCAATCTTATCAAAATATTTTTTTATATGAAAAATTACATCTGATCCATAAGCGCCCCTAAAGCTTCCAGCCTCAGTGACTCCATCAGCAATTTGAGAAAAATAAATGTAATCTTGATTTAATTGATCATTCCCAATCTCCATTTTTAATTCTCCTGAAATAGTATCTTGGTAAATTATAAATAAACCTTCAATTTTTTTTGAAGATTTTGTTAGTTCACTGATAGTTTTAGCTTTCTTTGATTTACCCTTATCTTTTTCCTTGTCTTGGGCAAGTAAAATAAATGTTGATAAAAAAAAGAATATTAGTAATAATTTTTTCATAATTGAGTTGTTTGTTTAAAATGGATAGTAATATTAAATAATTTTTTATAAAAATATTTTTATTAGTATTTAAAAAAATTAGTATGATCACAAAATTCTTCTTATTACTCTTATCCTTTTTAGGTAATATTCTCTATTTAATTTTGTTTCAATAACACCTTTACTTGAAGATGCATGAATAAAATCAATTTTTTCATTGGATTTAATATCGGAGATTAACCCAACATGAGTTACTTTCTTTTTTTTCTTACCAAATGCAAAAAAAACTAAATCTCCTTTTTTTGATTTTTTTAATTTTACTTTCTTTCCTAAATAAACTTGTTCAGATGTAGTTCTTGGAATATTTAAATCAATAGATTGAAAAGATCTCACAAGTAATCCCGAACAGTCTATACCCTTTGATGAAGTACCACCCCATTTGTATGGAGTACCTATATAGGTTCTGGCTTTATTTATAACTGTCTGAATTGAAGTCTCATTTGCAAGTTTCTTTGTAGTAATACAACTTGATAAGGAGATGATAAATATTACTATGTATAATAAATATTTCATTACTTTTTAAGTATGCAAAATAAATCTAAATTATCTTTTTGATCTTTATTTAAATAATAATCTTTTTCAGAAATTGAAGAAACTAAGCTATCGTTGTTATTTTCCAATTTATTTCTATTTATTCTATTTAATATTTCATAGGGTATTTTATATAGAAAAGAAGGGAGATTTTTTTCTAAATTAAAAATATCTAAATTTTTGAATTTCTGAACAGATTTTTTATTCGCAGAATAATAACTTATAATCTTTTCATTACCAGCAATACCTTTAATTTCAAAATCACTAAAAGAATCTGATAAAATAGATCTCAATGATTGAGATGTATATTCACGAATGTGCCATGGGTTTCTAGTTAATGTCATCAAAATATTTGGAGTTGTAATTAAAGCTTTGCCACCTTTTTTTAAAAGTCTATATATTTCCTTTACAAAAAGCTTATCATTTTTTATATGTTCTATGACTTGAAATGAAATTATCGTATCGAATGAATTATCATCAAAAATATTTAGAGGAGGAAAAGATGAAGCAATAAATTTATTAGAAGGATATCTTTCTTTAAGATTATTAACAACAGAATCAATTTTATCAACAGCAATAAATGTTTTAGCTTTTTGATTTATCAAATCAATCCCTCTACCTTCACCACAGCCCAATTCTAAAACGTCACCACTAATAAAAGGAAGGGATTCAATGTAAGCCTTGTATAATCTTTGATGTATTGGATTATCAGAGGTTATTTTTTCAGAAGTTATTTCAGTAGTAAATATTGACATTTTTGTAAAATTAATAAGTATATTATTTGATGATATAAATTTAATCAAATAATATTCTTAAATAATAATGAAAAAAAAAGATATAATATTTGGAACAAGGCCAGTTTTAGAAGCAATTAAATCAAATAAAAATATTGAAAGACTTTTTATTCAAAAAAATACCAATAAGGATATTATTGAAGAGATAAAAACTTTAGGAAAAAAATTAAAATTAAATATTTCATTGGTTCCAAAAGAAAAATTAAATAGAATAACAAGAAAAAATCATCAAGGTATAATTTGCTATATCAGCCCAATATCTTATCAACCTATTGATGAGATTGTATTAAGATGTTATGAAAAAGGTAAAGACCCAATTATCATTATTTTAGATAAAATTACCGATACTAGAAATCTTGGATCAATTTCAAGAGTTGCAGAAGCTGTAGAAGTAGATGCTATAGTCATACCAAAAAAAGGATCTGCACTTATTACCTCTGATGCTATTAAAACTTCTTCCGGTGCCTTAAACTATGTGCCAGTCTGTAAGGTTGAAAGTTTAAATTATGTTTGTAAACTTCTAAAAAAAAGTGGATTAAAAATTATTTCTTGTACGGAAAAAGGTGAAGAGGTAGTTTATAATTTAGATTATAGTTGCCCTTTAGCAGTAATATTTGGATCTGAAAAAAATGGAATATCAAAAAGTTTACTAGAATTAAGCGATCACAGAATTAAAATACCAATGTATGGAAAGATAGATTCATTGAATGTATCAAATAGCACATCAGTTATATTATATGAAATAATTAGACAAAGGTTATTTTGATTTTAGACCGGTGTAATTTGAGCTGCTTCTTATTTTTTCGCCAAGTCCATCTATTATTTTAATACCTAAATTATTACAAATTTTTGATTCTGGAATTTCCTTATTCTTTCTATCTCCTCCATTAGCAAAAATATCTGGTTTAATAAATTCAATAGACTTACAAACAGTACCATCTTTATCAATTGATATGATTGCATCATCTACCCAAATAATTGATTTAACTATTTCAAGTCTATCTGATTCACTCATAAAAGATTTGCCTTTTTTTAATTTGGATTGGTAATCATTATTTACAATTACAACCAATTTATCTCCAAATTTTTTAGCGAGCTTAATATATTCAAGATGACCAACATGAAGTGGGTCAAAATAACCACTAATTGCAACTATTTTCATGATTTAAATATTTAAAATAAAGTAAAGGTATTAAGATAATAGTTGCTATCTTAATTGTTGATTATGAATATCTTAATATTAGGTTCTGGAGGAAGAGAACATACGTTTGCTTGGAAAATTTCACAAAGCCCTTTATGTAAAAAATTATTTATTGCTCCAGGAAATGGAGGAACTAGTAAATATGGAGAAAATATTTATGTAGATATAAATAATTTCAATGAAATTAAAAATTTAGTAATTGCTTATAAAATTGATTTCGTTTTAGTAGGTCCAGAAGATCCTCTAGTTAACGGAATAGTAGATTATTTTGAACAGTCTTATGAACTTAAAAATGTTAAAATTTTTGGGCCCAATAAATTAGGAGCTCAATTAGAAGGAAGTAAAACATTTTCACAATCATTCATGAAAAGACATAAAATACCATCTGCTAATTTCAAATCTTTTGACGTTAATGAAGTTGATGAAGGAATTAAATTTTTAAGAAGTTCGTCTCCACCTTTTGTATTAAAAGCGGATGGATTAGCGGCAGGTAAAGG
>CEVX01071126.1_pt1 | contig 23795 bp, 20 predicted proteins | sample 356561 | NCBI WGS metagenome assembly CEVX01 (sample SAMEA2623886, study PRJEB7988) | marine metagenome | biome: marine biome (ENVO:00000447); feature: surface water layer (ENVO:00002042); material: "saline water (ENVO:00002010), including plankton (ENVO:xxxxxxxx)" | depth 5 m | reverse complement strand
TAAACTAACTTCAAAGTTCTATTTTCCAAATTCCAATCCGCTAATTTTATTCCTTTTTTTTCAATTGCTTTTTTTTCAATTCTGTTTTCACACATCATACAAACTCCGTCAACAATAATCACAGTAGATTTAGTCTGTGAAATGCTTTTAGTTGAAAACAAAAACAATAATGATAGCAGTATATTTAATTTCATAACCTTATGTTTTATTTAATATAATATCTTAAACCAACGTATGTATTTCTACCAAAAATTGGACCATAAACGTAGGTTGCATCAAAATAATCTCCAAATGGATCATCTGAGGATATAATTGCATTTTGCTGTTTATAATTTGTTAAATTATCAACACCTAAATATAACTGAAAAGACTCACTAAAAATCCTAGTTATCTGAGTGTGAATTAAATTTAATCTATCAGATAAAATTGGAAGCCTGTACTGCTCTGGATTGTCCTGTGTAGATGGTATTCGTTGTTCTCCAACATGATTAAATGTAAAATCATATTTCCAACTCCTACCCTTTTCATTTGTGATTCCATTATAGGATAAATTAAAAAATAGTCTATCTGATGGAGTTAATGGATTTTTTAATCTTCCGTGTGAAATATAGTCTGTTTCAGCAACAGTATTTTTATAAGCAAATAGCAAATCAACAGAATTTGAAAGAGTGTAAGTAAGTTGAGCTTGAAAACTATTTGAATAACTTTTACCAGTCAAATTATAGAAATTAATTTGTGATGGAGTTTCCCAGTCTACTACTACTTTATTTTGAAAATCAGTTATATAATAATCTAAAATCAATTGAGATTCTCGATTAAATAATTTAAAACTATTTATTATTGATAATCCATAATTCCAAGCCTGTTCAGCTTTCATAGTCGAAAAATCTGTAAGGTTTGAATTTTCGGTGAAAATAATTTCTCTTGAACTGTAAAATAATTTTTGGTTTTCAGAAAAAATATTTGCTACACGTGTTGCCTTGCCAAAAGATAATTTGATAGTAGACTTTGGAAATGCTCGATATTTCATATGAAATCTAGGGGAAATAAAGTTTCCTATTTTATTGTGATTGTCCAATCTTAAACCAGCTGATAAATTTATTTTATCTAAATCATCGTAGTTATATTCAAAATATGCTCCAATTGACCTTTCAGTTCTAGCTATATCAAAATTATTAAGACTTAAACTATTATTGAATATGAATTCATCATACTCATCATATGTCAGGGAAATACCGGTTTTAATTTTACTTCTTATATCACCAATAATGGAATTATATACTAGATTTGAGTATATACTTGTTTGCTTGGTATCATGGTTTTTATTTCCAAAAGATGAACCCATATCAATTCCAGTATATGCAAATTGAAAACCTAAAGATCTATAAGTAATTAGCGGGTCCACATATCCTATTTTAAAATTTGTCTTTAAAATTTCTGAATCAGATTTTCCCCCCCAATAATTTTCATTTTCAGGAAAAAGGAAAGAATACTGTTCAATATATTCATTTTCTCCATAAGTTCTCTCGTCAAAAACATAATTAAAATCAAAAAAACCTACCAAACCTTTTTCAAGGTTTGTGTATTGAAACCTGTTTAGAATATTTAACTGTTTTCCGGTAGGATTATCCCTAAACCCATCATTATTATTGTCTGCACTGGTATCTTTTCTGTTTGTATGAAAGTACAATCCATGATCAAATTTATTATTAAGGCTGGACTTGTAGTGAGCGTTTAATTCTAAACGCTCCATTGCATCAGCAAATAGATTTAAAAAAAACTTATCGTCTGTTAAAGGCTTTCTTAGCTCAACGTTAATTTGTCCGGAAACACTTTCATATCCATTAACTACACTACCCGAACCTTTAGCGATCTGCATACTTTCAATCCAAGTTCCAGGAATATATGTTAGCCCGTATGACTGTAGTGACCCACGAATGGAAGGAATATTTTCAATAGATATTAAAATATTTGGACTACTAAGACCCAACATATTTATTTGTTTTCTACCTGAAATTGCATCAGAAAAGTTAACATCAATTGAAGGTGTAGTTTCAAAACTTTCAGCGAGATTACAGCATGCTGCTTTTAACAATTCTTCAGATGAAATATTTATAATATTTGCAGAACTTAAAAGGGAAACCGAAGATGATTTAGAGTTATATTTAATGTTAACCGCATCTAATTCTGCATTCGATTTTAAAATAATCTTAGCATTTAATGATTCGATTTTTATAGTGTCATTTTGATATCCAACATAGCTAACAACATAGCTACTCTTTTTTTCAGGGTTAGCCAATTTAAATTTACCGTCAATATCAGAGATTGTACCACCTGAATTGTCTATCCAATATATATTCGCTCCAACAATAGGTGTCTCTTTATTTTCGACAATCTCTAAAACTATCCCTTTAAGTTCTTGAGAAAATATAAATGGTGAAAAGAAAATAAAGACAATTATTAAAAAATAATCCTTGTTTATCAATTTGCAAAAATTTTTAAAATCTAAAATTAATAAAGAATTTGACATAAAGACTTATATAATGATTGAATATATTTATAAAATTTGATCAATAACTTTTCTTTGAAAACATTTTCAAAAGCTTGAGTGCATCTTGAGCAAACCATATTTTTAATATGAATTTCATGCATACTCATTTTCAAATAACTTATTAAGTGTAAGTGTTAACAAAATTGAATTCTTTAGTTAAAAATAAGGATAATTCATATTCCAATTTAATTATTTTTGAAATTATGAATAATATCAAAATTAAATCTGCTTTAATTTCAGTTTTCTCAAAGGAAGGGCTTGCCCCAATTGTTAATGAGTTAGTCAAAAATAAAGTGCAATTATACTCAACTGGTGGGACGTATAAGTATATTACTAAACTTGGTTTTGATGTTGTTGAAGTTGAGAGTGTTACAGACTATCCGTCTATTTTTGGAGGAAGAGTAAAAACACTTCATCCGAAAATATTTGGTGGCATCCTTTATAGAAGAGAAAACAAAGAGGATATTGAAGAAAAAGAAAAATATGAAATACCTTCAATTGATCTGGTTATTGTTGATTTATACCCATTCGAAGAAACTGTAAAAAAAGGTGGAACTCAAGATGAAATAATAGAAAAAATCGATATTGGAGGTGTCGCATTAATTAGAGCTGCAGCAAAAAATCATAAAAATGTGGTTTGTATTTCCTCTGTAAACGACTATGATTCTTTTTTAGAACTTTACAGAAATAATAACGGTGAGATCAATTTAGATGAAAGAAAAGAGTTTGCAAGAAATTCATTCCTTACTTCATCCAAATATGATTCAGCGATATTTAATTATTTTGATGGTATAGAAAATATAAGCCTACGATATGGTGAAAATCCTCATCAAAGTGGAATTTTTTCAGGAAAATTAAGCGATGTATTTACTAAAATAAGTGGTAAAGACTTAAGCTATAATAATTTACTTGATATTGATTCAGCGATGGATTTAATGTCAGAATTCAAAGAAGAGAAACCAACTTTTGCAATATTAAAACATAATAATGCATGCGGCATTGCTGTTAGAGATAATATAAAAGAAGCATATGACGCAGCACTTGAAGCTGATCCCGTTTCAGCATTTGGAGGAATACTTATATCAAACCATAAAATTGACAAAGAAACAGCTTCAACAATAAATAATCTTTTTTGCGAGGTAGTTATTTCACCTGGGTTTGAAGAGATAGCTTTAGAAATATTAATGCAAAAGAAAAACAGAATTATTTTAGAATTAAACTCATTCCCTACTAAGAATAATATCACCAGATCTTGTTTAAATGGTAAATTAATACAAAGTTCAGACGATATAACTGATAATAAAGAAATGTTGAGTTACCCAACAAAACTTAGCCCTAATAAAGACCAGATTGACGACTTGCTATTTGCTTCTAAAATTTGTAAAAACACAAAATCCAATACAATTGTATTAGTAAAAAATAAACAACTTTTAGCTTCAGGAACTGGACAAACAAGCCGGATTGATGCTTTAAAGCAAGCAATTGAAAAGGCTGAGAAATTTGGATTTGATTTAAACGGTGCCGCTATGGCAAGTGATGCATTTTTTCCTTTTCCTGATTGTGTAGAAATCGCTCATAAAAAAGGTATAAATTCAATAATTCAACCAGGGGGCTCAATAAAGGATAATTTAAGTATTGACTACTGTGATAATAATAATGTTTGTATGATTTTTACCGGAACCAGACATTTTAAACATTGATATCATTGTTATTGTTTTTTTATTTAATTTTTATTCATAGATTTACAGTATAAGCCTAAGCGATTTTAACATAAATTTTTTTGATTTTAGTCTATGGGATTTTTTGATTTTTTAACAGAGGAAATTGCTATTGATTTGGGTACTGCTAATACACTAATTATTCATAATGATAAAGTTGTAGTTGACAGCCCATCAATTGTTGCAAAAGATAGAATTACCGGAAAAATAATTGCTGTTGGAAATGAAGCAAATCTAATGCAGGGTAAAACTCATGAAAATATAAAAACAATAAGACCATTAAAAGATGGTGTTATTGCTGATTTTGACGCGTCTGAACAAATGATAAATTTATTTATTAAAAGCATACCGACACTTAAAAATAAAATCTTTTCACCCTCGCTAATAATGGTTATTTGTATTCCTTCTGGAATCACCGAAGTTGAAATGAGAGCTGTAAAGGAATCTGCAGAGAGAGTAAATGGCAAGGAAGTTTACCTTGTTCATGAACCTATGGCAGCAGCAATTGGTATAGGAGTGGACATTATGCAGCCAAAAGGTAATATGATAATTGATATTGGTGGAGGGACTACCGAAATTGCCGTAATTGCTCTTGGTGGTATTGTTTGTGATCAATCGTTAAAAGTTGCCGGAGACGTATTTACCAATGATATTATTTATCACATGAGAACTCAGCATAACCTATATGTAGGAGACAGGACCGCCGAAAAAATTAAAATACAAATTGGCGCTGCAACAGAAGATTTAGATGATCCACCTGAACCAATGAGTGTTCAAGGACGTGACTTATTAACGGGAAAACCAAAGCAAATTGAAGTAACATACAGGGAAATAGTTAAAGCACTTGAAAAGTCAATTTTGAGACTTGAAGACTCTGTTATGGAAACACTTTCAAAGACACCTCCCGAGCTTGCTGCAGATATTTATAACACAGGAATGTATTTAGCCGGCGGAGGCTCAATGTTGAAAGGACTTGATAAGAGACTTTCACAAAAAACAGATTTACCAGTTTACATTGCTGAAGACCCTCTGAGAGCAGTTGTCAGAGGAACTGGTATTGTACTTAAAAATATTCAAAAATATAAGAGTGTACTTATAAAATAGTTAGATAAATATGCAGCGAATTATTTATTTCTTAATCAGAAATAAGAATTTTATTTTATTTCTTTCGTTGCTTGCTGTTTGCCTTTCAATCAATCTAAACTATAATGAATATAATAAAAGTAAATTGTTTAACTCTAGCAATTCCTTTTTTTCAACCATGTATAATATTAAATTAACTATTTCAAAATATTTTAATTTAGAATACCAAAATCGATTATTAACTGAAGAAAACAGAGGACTAAGATTTCAAATTTATAATTCTATAGACTCACTTGAATATAAATCACAGGCAGAGAAGATTTTAAGATCAGGAATAGCTAAACCTAATAATGAAAAATTTGAATACAAATCAGGTTTAGAGAAAATTAACTATGAAGTAACTACCGCTTCAGTTATAAAAAACAGTTATTCATATTCCAATAATTTTATCACTATTGACGCTGGCAAAAAAGATAGTATAGAAGTTGATAACGGGGTTATTTCATCAAAAGGAGTTGTTGGCATTATAGATAAAATATCTCTTAACTATTCAAGGTTTATTTCTATTCTAAATACCAATTTTTTATTAAATGCAAAGTTAAAAAAATCTGGTTATTTTGGAGTTCTTTCATGGGATGGCAATGATATTTATAAAGTTCAATTAAAAGATATTCCAAAGCAGGCAAATGTTGTAATTGGAGATACAATTGTTACAGGTGGGAATTCATTAATTTTCCCAAAGGGGATTCTAATTGGATATGTTGATTCATATAAATTAGATAATTCTGAAAACTATTTTGAATTGGAAATACAATTAGCCACAGACATGACTAATATTGAAAAAATTTATGTGCTAAAAAACAATAACTTAATTGAAATAAATTCATTAGATGAATAAATTGGTGTCTAATATAATTACAGCATTAATATTGATTTTTGCTCAGTGTTTATTTTTTAATAATATTAATTTTCAAGGCTCAATTAATCCTTTTGTTTATATTTTTTTTATTGCATATTTTCCTCTAAAAAATAACAGAACATTTTTCATTTTTTGTGCTTTTATTTATGGTTTAATTATTGATATTTTTTCTGACACTCACGCTGTTCACGCGGCAGCTACTCTTGTAATTTCATTTATTAGACCAAATCTCCTAAAACTTTTTTTTGGAATAGCATATGCACATCAAGTTGTTAAATTTAATTCAATTGGATTAAAGGAAAACTTATCATATCTACTTTCTATAGTCTTTATTCATCATCTAATTTTATTTGGTTTAGAAATATTCGATATTTCTAAAATATCTTTAATTTTAAAAAATACTTTTGGTTGTACAATTTTTACTTTTATAGTAATATATATTCTTTTTGAATTGATAATAAATAGAAAGAAATGAGAAAAATTCTTTTGCTTCTAATTATTATTTCCACCTCTTTTGTTTTTATACTGAGACTTTATTATTTACAAGTATACGCTTCAGAGCCTTATACCATTTATGAAGATAATGCCATTCGTAAGGTTTTTACATATCCAAAAAGAGGATATATTTATGACAGAAATAATAATCTTTTAGTATCAAATCAACCTTCTTATGATGTGATGATTATTCCGGGTTTAGTCAAAGAACTGGACACAACAGAATTTTGCAAATTATTAAAAATATCAAAGGATTATTTTGATAAAAAAATTGAAAAAACGAGAAGATACTCAACAAGAATTCCATCAGTTTTTCTAGCATATCTTTCAAAAGAAGATTATGGTTTTCTTGCTGAAAAGATCAGAAAATATGATGGTTTTTATATACAAAAAAGAAATTTACGTCAATACAATACAACAATAGGAGCTAATGTGCTTGGATATGTGGCTGAGGTCAATAGATCAAATTTAGAAAAAGATAAATATTATTCTCAAGGGGATATTATTGGTAAGCAAGGAGTTGAATTATCCTATGAGAAATATTTGAGAGGTAAGAAAGGTATAAAGTTTATTCAAAAAGACAGATTTAACAGAGATATTGGGAATTTCAATGATGGTGCAAATGATATTAAATCAATAGCTGGAAATGATTTGACAATTACTATTGATTCAAAACTTCAAGAGTATGGTGAGCTTTTAATGTCTAATAAGAAAGGGGCAATTGTTGCTATTGAACCCAGCTCTGGTGAATTATTAACACTTGTATCTGCACCCTCATATAATCCAAATCTGCTGGTTGGCAGGGAAAGGTCAAAAAACTACTTTGAATTATTTCAAGACAGTATTTATAAACCTCTTTTAGATAAGGGTCTTCTATCTACATTTCCAGCAGGATCTCCGTTTAAAGTTATTGTTGGACTAATTGCTTTAGAGGAGAAAGTTGTCAGTGAAAAGAATACAATATTTTGTGGAGGAGAATACATTTATGGTAGAAATAAAAAATCTATGAAATGTCACTGTGGTGGTGGTTACAGGAATATATATAATGCAATTTCAGAATCATGTAATTCATACTTTGCTGATATTTATAGAAAAACAATAAGTAAAAACAATGAAATTTCGGACAACTTCAATGCATGGAGTGAAAGTGTAAAAAGTTTTGGTTTAGGAGACTATCTGAATAATGACCTTCCAATAGGAAAAAAAGGCATGATTCCAACATCGGAATTTTACGACAGATGGTACCCTGATTTTAGATGGGGTCCAACAACAAATCTTTCAAATTCAATAGGTCAGGGTGAAATACTTGTAACCCCTATTCAGCTAGCTAATATGATAGCTGCTGTGGCAAATAAAGGGTTTTATTACACGCCTCACATAATTAAAAAAATCGAAGGAGATTCTATTCCAATAAGATTTAGGGAGAAAAAAACAATTGACATTGAAAAAAAATATTTTGACATAATTGAAGTAGGTCTTTCAAAAGTTTATGAAAGTGGTACGGGTAAACTTTTAAATATCCCTGGTATTGAAATATGCGGGAAATCCGGAACTGCTGAAAATTTTACTAAAATAAATAGTAAAAAAACCCAACTTACAGATCATTCTATTTTTGTAGCATATGCACCAAAAAATAATCCACAAATTGCAATAGCTGTTTTAGTTGAAAATGGATATTACGGATCAAAATGGGCAGGAAGAATATCAAGCTTAATGATTGAAAAATATTTAAATGGAAGTATTAGTAATAAAAGAATTGAAAAGCTTGTCATAAATAAAAGTTTAGACGATGAGTACCAGAAACCCTTCTCTAATAAACCATTTAAAATTAATAAGCTTTGATTGGTAAGAGAAAAAACATACTTAAACTAGACTGGATTATAATTCTACTTTATTTCCTTTTGCTGGGTTTTGGTGTAGGTAATATTTTATCATCAAGTATTTCAGGTGAGGAAATAAATTTTATGAATTTTTCTAATCTTTATAGTAAACAGCTTTTATATGCCTTTATCTCAATTTTTTTAGGATTTATTGCAATATCAATTGAGGTTAAATTTTATGAAAGATTTTCTAGTATTTTTTATTTAATCTCATTAATTGTTTTGCTATGCCTTTTCTTTTTTGGAAAAAGAGTTAATGGAGCTTTGTCGTGGTTTCCTATTGGAGAGTTTAATCTTCAGCCAAGTGAATTTGTAAAAATTACAGTAGCGCTTGCTGTTTCTAAATATATCAGTGACTTTGAGACAGATTTAAAAAATACAAATGATCAGCTGAAACTTTTCCTTATCATTTTAATTCCAATTATTATAATAGTTTTTCAAAATGACACAGGTAGTTCAATAGTTTTTTTCTCTTTATTTTTTGTTTTATATCGTGAGGGAATTTCACAAAACTATATAAAATCTCTTTTTAGTATAATCATCCTATCAATACTATCACTAAAAATTTCAGCTCCAATTACAGCAACAATTGCAATATCTTTTATTTTAATCTATTATCAGTTTAAAAAAAAGGCTAGAAATAAAATTATTAAAATTATTTCTTTATCATCCTTATTTTTAATAACCTGTTTTGGAACTATTTATAGTTATAATAATATCCTTAAAAATCATCAAAAAAATTATATAAAAGTATGGCTTAAATTAGAAAAAGATCCAAATAAAATTAAGCAAATGGAAAGAACCATTTTATATAATTTAAATGAATCTAAGAAAGCTATTAGTTCTGGAGGTGTTTTCGGAAAGGGTTATTTAAAAGGTACTCGTACAATGGGGAAGTTTGTTCCAGCACAACATAGTGATTATATTTTTAGTACGGTTGGTGAAGAATGGGGGTTTTTAGGGAGCGTATTTATAATTCTTATATACACAATGATGATAATAAGAATAATATATTTATCAGAAAATCAGAAAAATAAATTTAGCAGGGTGTATGGTTATTGTACAGCTTCAATTTTATTTATTCATTTTATGATTAATATTGGAATGGTCATTGGATTAACCCCGACAATTGGTATCCCATTACCCTTCTTGAGTTATGGAGGTTCAAGTTTGATAGCATTTACGTTATTACTATCAATATTTTTAAGATTTGATGGCAACAAAAAAAATGAATGGTAAACTATTTTTTAATCTCTAATTTTTCAGCAAAGTAATCACAAAAATCTAACATAGTTTGTGACATTTTTTCATCCTGTGTAGCTCTTTTAAATGTTGAAGACATACCTGAAAGTATCTGATAAAAAAATATTTTCATTTCATCTAATGGCATATCTTTTGTCCAAAGATCAATTCTCAAACTTTCCTTTCTATTTGAATCCCAGACAGAGAGAAATGTAGCTTTAGTTTCACTATTTTTTATGCCAGCATCACTTGCTGACCATTGTATTTTCTCTGGAATTTTATTTTCATCTAATTCCACTAAAATTTCTATTTTAGATTTTTTATTTTTCATTATTTGTTAGGCTTATATTTTGATTTGTTGTAAATATTAGAGGGACTTGTTTTTAGTAATTCCGTTAATGATACATAATTATTATTCATGTAAGATTTAACAATCTGCCAACCTATATATTTACCTATTTTTTCAGATGACTCATTATCAATTTCTAAGTAAAATCTAGAGAACGGTGCATCATTTATGAATCGATTTATTAAATTATTGTCTGGACTAAATAAAATATTTTTTTCAACAAAATATGTCCAAACAAAATATTCATTTTCTGTTGCCCATTTCATTTTGTCCTTGGAATATCCAATTTTAAGTCTATCTTCTGTGTCAAGAGTAAAATCTTTATAATATAAGATTTTCCCATAATAAATTATTTTGTCCAAGAAAGTATAAAATTCAATTTTAGGGACTTGATTAATTGCAAATTGTTCAGCAATATCAGACATAATTTTTAATTGTGTAAAATCTTCTTTTATATATAAAGGGATTCCTTCATAAAAGGGATGGTTAGAGCCTAAATAATTATCTAAACCTATGAGTAATATTGAATCAGCAAGAATAATTTTATTTCTGTAATCAATATCTGTGTTAACTGTTATGACTTTGGGTTTAATAAAATCTTTATTTATCTCTAAATTTTTATTGAAAAAATCAAAAAGTTCTATTTCTAAAAATTTAACAGATTGATACTCTTTCTGAATTTCATTAAAAATTTCTTTTTGTATGGGGTCATTGAGTCTTTCTATCCAAACACTATCTGGAAATGATTTAGGAAAGAAATAAGGATATTTTTTCTTGATTTCATTTAACTCAATTGGCGTAGAATTATAAAATTTTTTTTCAAACCTGTCAATAACATATTTATCGGGTTTATGAACTTTTTCATTACAGGAAACTACAAATAAAAAAAATAAAATCATTACTGTATTTTTTGTATAGTTTGGCAAAGAAATTGACATAAGTTTGTTATATTTTTGTTTTACAAATATAATATACTTTTTGAGCTAATATTTATTAAATGAAAACATCTAAAACAATAGATTTTATTGTTAATTGGATTAAAAATTATAAGGAAGCTAACAGAATTAATGGTTTTGTTGTAGGAGTATCTGGTGGTATTGATTCGGCTTTAACATCAACTTTATGTGCAATGACTGGTATTAATACATTATGCCTAAATATGCCCATAAGACAAAAAGAAGACCAGTACATTAGGGCAAATAAACACATTAATTGGTTGAAAAATAAATTTAAAAATATCAATTCAATAGATATTGATTTAACAAATGTTTTTAATGAGTTCAAATCTTCAGTTGAAAATAATTCTACGATAAATAACTTGGCGCTTGCCAACTCAAGATCTAGAATTAGAATGACAACTTTATATTATTATGCAGGAATTAATAACTCCATAGTTGTCGGAACAGGTAATAAAGTTGAGGATTTTGGAATCGGGTTTTATACAAAATATGGAGATGGTGGAGTTGATATAAGCCCTATTGCTGATTTAATGAAGTCCGAAGTATTTAAAATTTCAAAAGCACTACAAATTAATGACGAAATTATTGAAGCAAAACCGACAGACGGATTATGGGATGATAACAGATCAGATGAAGATCAGATTGGAGCGACATATAATGACTTAGAAAAAATAATGAATATTTTAGAAAAAGGAATAGACCCTAATGAAATAGATGATGGGTTGAAGATTAAATATGAAATATATATTAAACATCATATGGCTAACAAACATAAAATGATTGGTATTCCAATTTGTAAAATTCCAAAGGAATTAAAATCATAAAACTCTGTTTAACTTTTCAGATAAAAGTTTTTTTAGCTTTGAATAGTTTATAACCTGCTCAAGATGATTTTCATCTAATTGATTATACTTGACTTCATCTGTGAATCCGTTAACTTTTTTATCTATTAAAAAACACCTTAAATTTAAGACCGTCTCAATTGTTAGCTGTGCAAGAGTGTCTTTTTTTCTTTTGGGATATATATTGTTTTTTTCCCAATCGTGTAAAAAATACTTTTCATTATCCATTACAATATTGGTCACTTCTAACTGTTGCTTATGACTTAATTCATCGATGAATTTATCAATATTTATTTCTTTATTTTCATTAAAACATTCGATTATCCTAAAATAAATATTTTTAAAATTTTCATTTGAAAACTCCATCTCATCGATATGTAAATCCATATAGATTTTTTCAAAAACTTTAAGCGATCTAGTGGTATTTTTTCTTGTTGAACTACCGTCCTTATTTTGTGAAAAAACTTCTTCTTCAAAATCAATTAAATCATTTCCATATAAAATTAATATTTCAATAATTTTTCTTTCAAGTTCGTATAATTCATTAACCTGACTTTTCTTTAAATCACTTTTAACAATTGAGATTGGCTCAAATTCTTTTACAGGCTTCCTCTTTAAATTATTAAAATCTTTCTTTACAATTTGAGCCAAGGTACTATATAATACTTGCTCACTAATGTTCATTATAGTTGAACACTCCTTTATGTATAATTCACGTTTAATGTGATCAGAGATTTTAGATATGCTTTCAACCATATCTCTAATCACTGCAGCCTTTTTTACAGGATCATTTTCTGAACCGTCTAGCAATAATGATGCTTTATAAACAATAAAATCTTTAGAATTTTTACTTAAGTATGACTGAACTTCTTCTAAATTTTTATCAGAAACAAATGAATCAGGATCGTCATCCTTAGGTAGATTACATATCTGTACGTTCATTCCCTGCTCTAATATCAGATCGATTCCTCTAAGGGCTGCCCTAGAGCCCGCAGTATCACCGTCAAATACAACTGTAATATTTTTAGTTAGCCTATTTATCAATCTGATTTGATTTTTAGTCAGTGCGGTACCAGATGAAGCAACCACATTAGAAATTCCACATTGATGCATTTTTATTACATCTGTATAGCCTTCAACTAAAAAACAATTATCATTCTTAACTATTGATTGCTTACTTTCAAATACCCCATATAAAACTTTACTTTTTTGGTAAATTAAACTTTCGGGGGAATTAATATACTTAGCTATATTTTTTGAAGAACCCAAAATTCTACCACCAAATCCCAAAATTCTTCCAGACATACTTCTAATAGGAAAAATAACTCTTCCTCTAAATCTGTCAATATTTTCATTTTCTTTGACAATTGTTAAACCAGTTTTTTCTAAAAAGTTTAATTTATATCCAGCATCAATAGCAGCTTTGGAAAAATTATCCTTAGCATTTACTGAATACCCAATGTCAAACTTTTGAATAATTTCATTATTAAAATTTCTTTCCTTTAAATAACTTAATGCAATTGTTTGACCCTCTTCTTTAAAGAGGGTTTTTTTAAAATAATTCTTTGCAAAATCGGATACTAAAAATAAACTCTCCTTTTCGTTATCTTCAGAGATTTGTTCTGGTGTTCTTTCGGTTTCCTCAACTTCAATATTGTATTTATTAGCAATATATTTTACGGCCTCTGGATAAGTGTACTGTTCATGCTCCATTAAAAATGTTATTACAGTACCACCTTTTCCACTGGAGAAATCTTTCCAAATCTGCTTAGCGGGAGAAACCATAAAGCTTGGAGTTCTTTCCTCAGTAAAAGGGCTTAGTCCCTTATAATTTGATCCAGATTTTTTAAGCTGAACAAAATCTCCGATAACTTCCTCAACTCGAGTAGTTTCAAAAACTTTTTCTATGGTTCTTTTTGAAATCACTTTAAAAATTTATTTGAACGATTAATTTAAGGAATTATTCCCGATAAATAATAAATAAAATTATCGGTTTACGACTTATTTGCAAGTTGTCCACAGGCCGCATCAATATCATAACCCCTAGATTTTCTGATAGTTGCCTTAATCTTATTTGAATCTAAAGTTTTAACATATTTAGCAATTACATCATCTGATGCTTGAACAAAACCTGGATCATCTATACTATTATATTGAATAAGATTAACCTTACTTGGAATTCTTTTACAAAGTTTAACCAATGCTAAAATATCCTCATCAGCATCATTAATGTCCTTCCAGACAATATATTCGTAAGTGATAATTTTTTTTGTTTTATTATACCAATATTTCAACGCCTCTTCCAATTCGCTTAGATTCATTTTATCATTAAACGGCATAATCATAGTTCTTTTTTCATCTATTGCGGAATGTAAGGAAACTGCAAGTTTAAATTTTACTCCATGATCTGCAATTTTTTTTATCATTTTTGGAACTCCTGAAGTAGAAACAACTATTCTTTTTGGAGACATGCCCAAACCTGATTTTGAAGTGATTTTTTCAATTGAACTCAAAACATTATTATAATTCATCAATGGCTCACCCATACCCATAAAAACAATATTTGTAAGGGGTCTCTGAAAATGCTCGATACTTTGCTGATGGATTAAAACTACCTGATCATAAATTTCATCAGGATTTAGATTTCTCATTCTTTTAAGTGTTGCAGTTGCACAAAATTTACAGTTTAGACTACAACCAACCTGTGAAGAAACACATGCAGTAATTCTGTTTTTAGTTGGAATTAAAACACACTCGACAATATGTCCATCAAAGAGCTTAATCGCATTTTTTATAGTTCCATCTGTACTTTTTTGCATTCGATGAACCTTTATAAAATTTATTACAAAATTATCCTTGAGAAATTTTATTAAACTTTCAGGAAGATTGGACATTTCATCAAAGCTATGAGCTGATTTTTTCCAAATCCAGTGAAAAATTTGATTTGCTCTAAATGATTTAAAAGAGTTGGTAGTTAAAATTTCTTTTAACTCATCATCTTTAAGCGATCTAATGTCTTTTTTTAAAGACAAAATTTTAAATAATTAACATTGAATCGCCATAACTAAAGAAATTATATTTTTCCTTAATTGCTTCTTCATAAGCTTTCTTAATAAAATCATTACCCAAAAAGGCAGATGACATCATCAATAGTGTTGATTTAGGCATATGAAAATTGGTTATCATTGAATTAGCAATTGAAAATTTATAAGGTGGAAAAATAAATTTATTTGTCCAACCATCATATTCATTTATGGTTCCCATTGATGAAACGGAGCTTTCAATTGCTCTCATCACAGTTGTACCAACAGCACATATTCGTTTTTTATTTGCTAATCCTTGATTAATAACATTTGTAGAATCACTCTCAATAATCACTCTTTCACTATCCATCTTATGTTTTGATAAATCTTCTACCTCAACTGGGTAAAATGAACCAAGACCAACATGCAAAGTAACCTCGGAAAAATTTATACCTTTTATTTCAAGTCTTTTCATAAGATGTTTTGAAAAGTGTAATCCAGCTGTTGGGGCTGCAACAGCTCCTTCGTTTTTTGCATAAATAGTCTGATATCTATCCTTATCCTCAGGCTCAACTTCTCTATTTATATATTTTGGTAACGGCGTTTGTCCAAGGTCTAACAACAATTTTCTAAAATCTGTATAAGATACATCACAGAGAAATCTTAGTGTTCTTCCTCTGGATGTAGTATTATCAATTACTTCGGCAACCAAAGATTCGTCATTACCAAAGTAAAGTTTATTTCCAATTCTAATTTTTCTGGCTGGATCAACCAATACATCCCATAGTCTCTGTTCCTCATTTAATTCACGAAGCAGAAAAACCTCAATTCTAGCTCCTGTCTTTTCTTTATTTCCATATAAACGAGCAGGAAAAACTTTAGTATTATTCAAAACTATAACATCATTTTCCTCAAAATATTCAATCATATCCTTAAACTGTCTATGCTGAATTGAATAGTCTTTTCTGTCAATTACCATCATTCTGGCCTCATCCCGGTTTTTATTAGGATATTCAGCTATAAGATCTTTTGGTAAATCAAAATTAAAATCAGAAAGTTTCATTCTCATATTAAAGGGTTTTATGATTTGCAAATATACAATGTGTAAGTAGGGGATGTCAAGTAATTTGACAAAATTATTCAGAATATATAGCTATTCTTTTTAAATCTAACCAAAAGGATTTATAGGACTTACTGACAACTTCAGAATCTTTGATTATAATTTTCACTTTAACAGCTAAACAAGCAAATGACATTGCCATTCTGTGATCGTCATAAGTTTCTATTACTACATTAGATTTTAATAAATCAACATTATCAAAAGAAATGGAATCATCAGTAATTTTAACTTTTAAATTAAACTTACTTAACTCCTTCTTTAATGCAAGTAGCCTATCAGTCTCTTTAATTTTTAATGTATGAAGACCGGTTAAATTACATTTAATACCAAGACCTAAACAGGTAACACAAATTGTTTGAGCTAAATCAGGATTCGAAGTTAAATCAAATGAAAATTTATCGGTATTTGATTTAATTTTTTTTAGAATCACTAAATCATCTAAATATATCGTTTTAACCCCAAATGATTTGTAAATATCTGCGACTTTAGAATCCCCTTGTAAACTTTTGAAGGAAAATTTTAAAAGCTTCAAGCTAAAACCAATTTCTGCTAGTGCTACTACTGAATAGAAATAAGAGGCTGAAGACCAGTCAGACTCAATATGATGTTTTTTAGATTCAGCTTTCTGAAGTTCATAAACAGATATTTGATTGTTTGTTGTGGTAATTTCAACTCCGATTTTTTTTAGTAAAGAAATGGTCATATCAATATATGGCTTGGATGTTTCTCTTCCTGTTAATTGTATTTTCAATCCACCAGAAATCTTAGGGGCAATTAATAATAAAGATGATATATATTGACTACTCGTTGAGGAATCTATAATTAAATTCTTACTAATTAATTTAGATGGTTTAATCAGAAGAGGTGGATAACCTTCCTTATCTATATAATGAATTGAGGCTCCAATTTCACGAAGAGAATCCACAAGTATTTTAATTGGTCGATTATGCATTCTTTGGGAACCTCTTAATTCTATCTCTTTTTTAGTAGTTAATGAAAAGTATGAGGTTAAAAATCTCATTGCTGTTCCTGCATGACCGATATCAATAGTACTTGATTTAGAGCTTAGAGCATTCAATAAATAATTTGTGTCATCTGAATTTGATATATTTTTCAAAGACAAATTTTTGAAAAGTGAGCTTAAAATTAATAACCTATTAGATTCACTTTTCGATCCTGGAATATCAATATGAGCTTCTTTGAGTCTAGCACTGTTCAGTGAAAGATTCATTAGTCAAGTTTTTGATTAGAATGATGTCTATCATGATCACGTTTTGCTTTCATATTTAGTCTGTTGTCGAAAGAAGTTTGAAGGTCAACTCCTGTTTGGTTTGCAAGACATAATAAAACAAATAAAACATCCGAGAGTTCACCAGCTAAATCAACTTCTCTGTCAGATTCTTTAAAACTTTGTTCTCCATATTTACGGGAAATTATACGAGCTACTTCACCAACTTCTTCCGTAAGTTGTGCCATATTTGTCAATTCATTAAAATATCTTACCCCGTGTTTTTTTATCCAATTATCAACTTTTAACTGTAAATTTTTTATTTCCATTTTTATGAATTTTTGTTAACTGTTTTTCAAAGCCTTATCAATCATTGAAATACAATAATTTAGATGACTCTTAATGGCATTATCAGAATATTTTTTTAAAGCTCTTTTTAAATCTTTTTTTAGATCCAACAAAGAGCCCATTGTTATTGATCTAATGTCAGAAACATTTACATTTACATTTGTTATATAATCCTCCCATCCAGATCTGAATTCTTGATCATTTTTCATAATATATGTTAATCTTGAAATATAGCTTCTTTGTAAATTTCTTCTGTAAACATCAATATTTTTAACCCCTTTCAATTCAGACCAAATTCCTCTTTTTAGATCATTCATCATATCATTTAAAGAATATGATTTTAATCCGTTTAGTGCTTCATTTTCAATCATTCTAGCCATTCTTCCAAAGTCTAGAATTCTATTTAGATAACTTGATTGTAATGATCTAATTCTCTCGGTAGTTCCTACATATTCAATTTTATTTAAAATTTCTTTATTGATCATCCATCTTGGAGTTTCAAATAAATTCTCGTTTAGAAATATTAGACATGCTTTTTGATGACTTTTATCTACATGTGTATATACTGCTCCATCTTGATCAGAGGTTTTATAATACTGATATACCCCACCAATATTAGTAGTTACATGTCCCATATATCTTCGGAATTGATTTAAAACTTGCGAATACATATATTCCAACTCATCATAGTTCTCACCATCTTTGGTTGTCCATTCCATTAAGTTCGGAATAATTATCTTGAGATTTTTTATCCCATAAGCACTTGCTTTAATTGCATTATCACCTAGATCCTCAGTTTGTGAACTTGGATCAATACCACCACTTGGTCCAAATCTGTACATTAAATCATCTTCCTTTTCAATAATCCATTTTTTTAAAATATCTTTTTCTTCATCTTCTGTAACATCAAGAATAGGTTTATATCCCCACATTACCGAAAATTTATCATAAATACCAACATTTGGAGAATCCCAGTGAGATGGCATTAGAACTACTCCTTTATCTTCTGGCTGAGCGACATAATTAAATCGTGCATAGTCCATAACAGATGGTGCAGTTCCATATTTTTTTGTGAAAGATGCTGATCTTAGTGAATCAACAGGAAAAGCACTACTGCTACCCATATTATGTGGAAGACCTATTGTATGTCCTACCTCATGTGCAGAAACAAATCGAATCAACTCTCCCATCAATTCATCTTTAAACTCAATACTTCTTGCATCTGGATCTACAGCTGATGTCTGAATAAAATACCAATTTCTAAGTAATTTCATTACATTATGATACCAATTAATATCTGATTCAATTATTTCTCCAGATCTTGGATCACTAACATGGGGGCCGTTTGCATTTAAAGTAGGCGAGGCTAAATATCTTACAACAGAATATCTAATATCTTCCGCGCTCCAATCAGGGTCCTCCTGCTTAGATGGAGGGTCTTTTGCTATAATTGCATTTTTGAAACCAGCAGCCTCAAAGGCAGCTTGCCAATCTTCAATCCCTTGTTTTAAATATTTTCTCCACTTTTTTGGAGTTGCTCTATCCACATAATATATGATAGGTTTTTTTGGTTCAACCAATTCTCCTCTTTTATATTTTTCAATATCTTCATCTTTAATTTCTAATCTCCATCTGTCTAGGTATCTAACAGTCTCCGCCTCTTGATTATCGATTCCATAATCTGTTTGACTTGTTGTAAACCATCCAACTCTTTCATCATAATACCTTCTCTTCATTGGCTCCTTAGGTAACAGAATCATTGAATTATTTAAAACCATAGAAATCTGACCATTTTTTGCCTCAGAGGATTTATATGTTTTAATATGTTTTGCCTCAATGTTCATAGGGAAACTTCTTATTGATTCGATAAATGAAAGTTTAGAATCTAAACCTGTAATTTTATTTCTCTTTCTACTAAACTGTGGATATCCAAATGATTTGATATCATTTTTGTATAAACTAGTAACATCTATGACTATTGAATTTTTATCTTTATTGGTAACTTCTATTTTAAAACTTGCAATTATTGGTTCAAAATTGGCATTAGAAACTGCCTCCTTTATAGGTAGTGAATCAGATGCATAATTCGAATATGAAATCTCCTTTAATAAAATATTATCATTGAATCTCTGCCAGCTTAAAACCTGTTCACTCATTTTATGACGATTAATAGGAATTTCTTTAGAAAGATTTACAACTCTTGTAACCATTAACATATCTCTACCAAAAAGAGTATCGTTAATTTCATAGTAATATTTGTCATCAACTTTGTGAACATCGAATAAACCACTGTCGGTTATCGCATCTTCGTTAATTAAGTCTGAATAAACTTTTTCTTTTTTATCTTTTTTGTCTGAACTATCATTCTTTGATTTTTTTTCATCATTTTGTGAAAATGTCAACAGACTCAACAAAAAAATGCAAATAAAAAAAGTTGTTCTTTTGGTTTTTGTATAAGTTTTCATAAGTATTTAGTTTTCTAAGATTATTGTTACAGGGCCATCATTAATCAAATTAATTTTCATGTCAGCACCAAATTTTCCTGTCTTAATTTTTGTTTTTATATATGTTTGTAATTCTTTTATAAAACTATTATAAATTTTAATAGCATTTTCTGGTTTGGCAGCTTTAATAAAGCTTGGGCGATTTCCTTTTTTTGTGTCTGCATACAAAGTAAATTGACTAACCAATAAAATTTCTCCATTTATATCATTTATATTTTTATCCATTTTCCCAAATTCGTCATTGAAAATTCTAAGCTTTGAAACTTTACTTACTATTTTTTTTAAAACACTTTCATTATCATTTGCAGAAATTCCAATAAATATTACCATTCCATATCCAATCGAAGAATATATTTTTTTATCAATTGTTAAGTTTGATTCTATTACCCTTTGAATAACTAATTTCAATTTATCTGTGTTTTAAATTATCATCGTTTATTATTTGAATATAGCTATCATACCTAGATTTTGAAATTTCTCCAGACTTTACTTTATCTTTTACACGGCATTTAGGCTCATTTAAATGTATGCAATTATTAAACTTACATTTTGATTTAACATTAAAAAATTCAGGGAAAAAATTACTAATCTCATCTATATTATAATTCACTAATCCAAACCCTTTAATTCCTGGTGTATCTATAAGTTTAATGTTATTGTCAAGGTCATGAAGTTCCGCGTAAGTAGTTGTATGCTTGCCTTGTGAATGTTGATCAGAAATATTACCTACTTTTAAATTTAAAGCTCCATCTATTGCATTAATTATTGATGTTTTACCCACACCGGAATGTCCTCCTAACATTATGGTTTTATTTGATATTTTCTTCTCCAATTCTTTAATACCTTTGCCTGAATTTGCGCATGTTTTAATTGTTTCATAACCAATACTATCATAAATATTAATCAGGTAATTTAATGAATCTTTATCTACTTCATTATATAAATCACACTTGTTAAAAACTAGCAGGGTTTTGATTGAATATGCTTCTGCACTAACTAAAAATCTATCAATAAAACTAGTAGTTGTAATCGGGTTTTTTAAAGTAATAACCAGTAAAAGAAGATCTATGTTTGATGCTAAAATATGTGTCTGCTTTGACAGATTGACAGACTTTCTTAAAATATAGTTTCTTCTGTCAAATATTTTTTTAATGATACCAACTTCTTGCTGATCGTGGTCTTCAATATCAAATTCAACAAAATCTCCAACCACTACTGGGTTTGTACTATTTATATTTTCCAGTCTAAGTTTCCCTTTAATCTTACAATCAAATCTATCTCCGGTTTCTGACTTAACCGTGTACCAGGATCCTGTTGATTTGTAGACTAATCCTTTCAAATATGTTTAATTTTTTAATATTTTTTCTTGGTGATTTATTGATTCCTGATGAATTGCCTTGAAAACTTTTAAAATAAATTCTTCACTTAAGTTTTTTTCATCACCCTCTAAAATCATTTTCCCTAAAATCTCATTCCATCTTTTAGACTGAAGTACAGCAACATTGTTTTTTTTCTTTAAAAGACCAATTTTTTCTGCAACTTTCATTCTATTGCCCAAGATATTGATTAATTGATTGTCATGAACATTAATCTGTGCTCTTAAATTATCTAAATTATCTAAGTATGCTTCATCATCATTTGTGACACGTCTGATTATAAGATTTTTAGTCAATTCTTTTAACTTTTCAGGGGTTATTTGCTGTTTAGCGTCACTCCAGGCATTATCTGGATCATTATGTGATTCAATCATCAATCCATCATAATTTAAGTCTAGTGCGGTTTGACATAAATCAAAAATAAGATCTCTTCTTCCAGCTATGTGAGATGGGTCCAGAATCAATGGCAAATCAGGAAGTTTTCTTTGAAGATCAATAGCAATTTGCCACTCTGGATTATTTCTATATTTTGTTTTTTCATAAGTTGAAAACCCTCTATGTATTGCTCCAATATTTTTAATATTTGAAGAAAAAAATCTTTCAATTGCTCCCAACCATAAGGATAAATCAGGGTTTACAGGGTTTTTAATTAGAACAATTTTTTCAGTACCACGAAGTGCTTCCGCGATTTCTTGAACAATAAATGGGCTTACAGTTGTCCTAGCTCCAATCCACAAAATATCAATTTCATTTTTAACTGCTAAATCAACATGGTTAGCATTAGCAACCTCGGTAGTAGTAAGAATTCCTGTCTCTTTTTTTACTTTTTTCATCCACTGTAATGCTAAAGATCCAATACCTTCAAAAGTTCCAGGTCTTGTTCTTGGCTTCCAAATACCTGCTCTATAAACTATTGTATCAGTATCTTTGAGCTGGTGAGCAATATCTAAAACTTGATTCTCAGTTTCGGCACTACATGGCCCTGAAATTAAAAGTGGATGTGAAAGATTCATATCATCCAACCATTTTCTCAAATTCTTACTATTCTTCATGTTTTAATTTATTCCTTTTAAAATTGTTTTTATATAATTAGTTGACTTTAATTGAGATTCAACTTCTTCGAATCTACCTTTTTTAATCAAAGAATTTATATGTGCTAAATTTTTAATGTAATCATCCAATGATTTAATAATATTTTTTTTATTGTCCTCAAAAATATCTGTCCACATTTCAGGGGAGCTTTTTGCTAATCTAACTGTTGATTCAAAACCACTACCAGCCATATCAAAAATATTCTTTTCATTTTTTTCTTCATCTATCACGGTTTTTCCTAACATGAAAGAACTTATATGGGATAAATGCGAAACGTAAGCAATATGTTTATCATGAGAGTCTGAGTCCATATAGCTAATTTTCATTTTCATTAAGTTAAATATTTTTAGTCCAAGCTCAAGTTTTGATTTATCTGTTTTATCCTTATCACATATAATTATATTTTTTCCTTCGAATAAGCCTTCATGAGCAGCCGCGGGTCCTGAGAATTCAGTTCCAGCAATAGGGTGAGTAGCTAGAAAATTTTGACGATTAGGATGGTCTTTTATAATTTGGCAAATACTTTTTTTTGTAGAACCAAAATCTATAACTAAGCTGTGAATATTCACAGATTTTAAAACAATAGGTAGAATATTAAGTATAGATTTAACAGGGACTGAGATTACAATAATATCTGGATTATCTATTTTTAAAACTGTAGATATTTCATCGATTAACTTTAACTCAAGAGCTTTCTGAAGGTGAATTTCTGACTTGTCTATTCCTATGATTGTTGATTTTGGAAATAACTTTCTTAAATCAATGGCAAAGCTACCACCAATAAGACCAACACCAATCACATAAATTTTCTTTTTCATAATCTTGAAATTGCTTTCTTAATACTGGTTTCCGAATTGCAGAGTGAAATCCTTACATATCCTTCACCATTTGATCCAAAAATACTGCCAGGTGTAATAAATATACCTTTTTCATTTAAAAGACTATCTACATAATCTTTAGAGGTTTTAATACTTCTAATCTTAGCCCAAACAAACATTCCTGATGAAGATCTTGAAAAATCACAATTTAATTTATCAGCTAATTCCCATACTAATTTTCTTCTTTT
>CEVX01073310.1_pt1 | contig 23963 bp, 18 predicted proteins | sample 356561 | NCBI WGS metagenome assembly CEVX01 (sample SAMEA2623886, study PRJEB7988) | marine metagenome | biome: marine biome (ENVO:00000447); feature: surface water layer (ENVO:00002042); material: "saline water (ENVO:00002010), including plankton (ENVO:xxxxxxxx)" | depth 5 m | reverse complement strand
TTATTATTTGCGAATTGTGTGCTCATTTGATCACTAGCAAATATCTCATTGCCAATAAAGACTAATTTGGCTGGTTTTCCATTTGGAATAAAGGATTGGGATAAGGCTAAGGGTTTACTATTATAAAAACTTGTAAACTCTCCTTCTAAACTAATTATCATTGGATATTGCTGAGACTTATCTGCTGTAAATGATTGACGTGGATTTAAGTCGATTGGGTCAGACATGGTCCAACTTTCTTTTGTTGATGATGCTAATATGGTTGCTGTTAGGTTACTTGCTAGAGATTCGTGGAATGTTAGGGGGGAGCTCCAGGGTAATACAACTGATTCTAGGTTTTTTAAACTGATGTGGTTGGAATTGAAATGTTGTTTAAGCAATTTGGGCCATAAGGGATAAGGTAGTGCAAAATTAAAATAACCTTCAGAAAAGGTTGCATATGCATAAGATTTATCAAGTACTAGTTCGTTTTGTATTGTAATGCCATAGTGTTGGATTAACTCGTTTAATCCTGTGTTATTTGCTTTCGCTTCTAATAAATCGTTCACTTTTATTGTTGGAACTAAAAATAAGGCGTTTCCACCGTTCATAATAAATTGATCAATGGCATACGTTGTGTTGGCTGTAACGTTATTTGGATTACTAATGACTAAGGTTTTTATGTTATTGCTTATTGTTTCATTTTGATTTAAGAGCGTTACGTTATATTGTTTTTCTAATGATTTGGTAATATTTTGATGGGTCTTTTTAAATGTTTCTACGTCGTTGGTTAAAATTCCAATTTCAGGGATGGTTTTGGATGTTATTTTTTTTAAGGCTAAGCTTAAATCATATTCTAATGTATTAATACTTAAGACCATTGGAATAACTTCTGTTTTATTATCATAAAATAGTGCAATACCAGAATAAGCTTCTACCGTTTGTAATTTATCTTGTTCAATAATATTCATTTGAAAGCGTGGGATTCCTAATTGTGCCATACGATTATGATTTTCTTGTGATGAATTTAGGGAGTCAATTATTACTTGGATATTTCCTTTTCCGTAAGCATCATATTCATTTAATAAATCAGTAATATGTTGTTTCATACCTACGACATGAGGGGGTAGTTTTTTGGTGATATAAAATTCAATAGTCACGATGTCATCTAAGGATCTGACAAGGTTTTTTGAGTAATCTGATAAGGTATAGATATGCTCTTTCGTAAAATCAAAACGTTTGTTTATTTGATTAATAAATAGATTAATAAAGCAAATGATAACAAAAACCATGGCAATGGTTATGATGATACTACCTAATGATTTGATTTCATTTTTTGTATTTAACATGCTTTTTTATCCTAGTTTTCGTGATGATAACACCACGCTATTTAAATATAAAAAGAAACCAATAAAACTGATATAAAATGTAATATCACTTAGGTCAATGACACCTTTGGTAATACTTTCGTAATGGTACCCTAATGATAGGTTGCTCAAAAATGGGATTAGGCTATCTGGTAGGGCATATGCCACAATATCACTGGCTAATAGATAACTAAAAAAACAGATTGCAATACTAATAATAAAGGCAATGATTTGATTTCGAGTTAATGATGATACAAAAAAGCCGATCGCTAAATAGGATGCTCCTAATAATATGGTTCCTATATAGCCGGTTATGATGGGACCTATGTCGGGTGATCCTACGATTGTAACTAGTATTACTAATGGAAACGTTCCTAAAATGGTAAGTGTTAATAAGAGTAAGCTAGCAAGAAATTTACCTATTACTAATTCATAATCTTGTATAGGGAAGGTTAGTAAAAAGTCTAATGTTCCAGATTTTTTTTCTTCAGACCATGATCTCATACTAATGGCTGGTACTAAAAATAATAAAACCCAGGGAGCTAAATCAAAAAAGGTACGCAATGTGGCTTGTCCTACAACAAAAAAGCTTCTAAAAAAATACCAGTTCATAAATAATAAAAAGGTGATGATATAAATATAAGCGATAGGGGACGTAATATAACTTTTAAATTCTTTTTTAAATAAGGTTATGATAATTTTCATGATTTTTCCTTTGTGAGTTCGATAAAAATATCTTCTAAGGAGGTTTCTTCTATTCTTAATTCATTTAAAATCCATTTTTCTTTGACGGCTATATTAAATAATTGGGTTCTACAATCATCATTACTGGTTATTTTATAGCTTGTTAATGCTTCGTTGGTTCCGATTTCTTTGATTGAGGTGATGGTTATATTATGGTTATTGATAGCTTTTTCTAATATGTCTTTAGGTGCTGATATAGATAGAAAGATATTTTTTTCTTTACTTCCTGTTGCTTGAAGTTCTTTGGGGGATCCATTGGCAATAATATTACCTTGTTTTAAGATAAAAACGCGAGAACACGTTGCGGATACTTCTGATAATATGTGAGAACATAATACAATGGTTGTTTCTTTTCCAAGTTCTTTGATTAGGTGACGAATCTCAATAATTTGATTAGGGTCTAGCCCCACGGTTGGTTCATCTAAGATTAGAATTTCAGGTTTATGCATTAAGGCTTGTGCTAAGCCCACCCGTTGTTTGAAACCTTTTGAGCATTCTTCGATAGGTTTGGTTAATACTTGACCAAGTTCGCATAGATCTATAACACGTTTTATTTGGGATTGTTGGTGTGAGGGTTCAATTTTTCTAATATGGGAGATAAATTTTAAATAATCAAGGACGGTCATATCTGGATACAGAGGATTATTTTCTGGCAGATAACCAATCATACGTTTAATTTCAAATGCATCTTCTGTGATTGATAACCCATTGATGGTTGCCTTACCGGAAGTAGGTGGCATAAAACATGTTAAAAGTTTCATGGTAGTGGTTTTGCCAGCACCATTGGGCCCTAAAAACCCAATAATCTCTCCTTTGTTAATGTTAAAAGAGAGATTATCTATAGCGGTTATACTATCGTATTGTTTTGTTAACCCCTTTACATCAATCATATTTTATTTTGTTTTAGTAGTTGTTAATTCTTTCATTAATTCATTGGATCGATTAATAAAGGATTGTGTTTCTTCTCCTGTTAACGGTTGTTTTGACATTTTAGCTAAATCATAAATATGATGACATAATTTGGTAACTAAAGGTTCTTTTTCAGAGCTTGTATTTAGTGCCATTAAATCTTTTACTAACTCATTATTATTGTTGACTACTAATGTAAAATCATCAAAAATACCTGTTCCTTTATCTTGCATGAAATGACTCATGTTTTTCATTCGTTTTACATGTTCAGATTCTAAAATCATTCCAGAAATTGTAGTAGATTTTAAGGCTTTAATATCTACTTTTATTTTATCATTATTAAGTGCTTTTTTGAAAATATCTGCTAATTTGTCATTGTTGGTTTTATTATCTTGGTCAACGACCTCTGTTTTTTTGTTTTCATCAACTAATAAATCTGATAATTCTGAATCAACAGAACAATATTTTGTTGTGCTATCTTTTGATTCTAAGAATTGTAGAAAATGAGTATCAATTAAGGCGTGGGTAAATAAGACTTCAACATCTTGATCTTTACACATATTAACATAGGTAGCCTGACCATCTTTATCACTGCAATAAATAACTTTATCTTTTATTTTTTCTTTATTACGTTCTAAATATTCTGGGATACTAGTTTTATAGCCTAAGGAGGATTCGAAAATAATAATATCTTTTACCTTTGTATAAAAATCATCGTTTTGCATCATTCCATATTTGATAAAAGGACTAATGTCATTCCAGATAGATTCAAAATGATTTTTATCTTTTTTAGCTAAATCATTTAATTTATCGGCTACTTTTTTGATTATATGTTTTGATATTTTTTGAACATAAGGATCATTTTGTAAATAACTTCGTGAAACGTTTAGAGGAATATCAGGACAATCAATGGCTCCTTGTAACAAGGTTAAAAATTCAGGGATAATGGCATTGGCATTATCTGATACAAAGACTTGTTTACAAAATAATTTTACCTGACCTTTATTTGAATCAAGTTCATGCATTACTTTTGGAAAATATAATATTCCTTGTAAGTTAAATGGATAATCAACATTTAAGTGAATCCAAAATAATGGGTCTCCGTTATAAGGAAATAATTTTTGGTAAAACTCTTTGTAGTCTTCTTCTTTTACATCTTTCGGAGTTTTAATCCATAATGGATTTTTTTCGTTTGCTGTTACTCCATTTACTTGGATATTAATGGGTAAAAAGTTTGTATATTTTTTTACTAGATCTTTTATTTTTGTTTCATTTAAGTATTCTTTGTTTTCATCGTTGATATGTAAAATAATGTCGGTACCAATCTCTTTTTTATCAGACTTTTTGATGGTGTAGTCGGTACTTCCTGTACATGACCAAAAAATAGCTTCAGCATCTTTTTTGTAAGATTTAGAATTTATTTCAACTAAGTCAGCTACCATAAAAGATGAATAAAATCCTAACCCAAAATGACCAATAATCTCACTTTTATCTTTAGAATCATTTTCTTTTATTTTTTGAACAAATTCTTCTGCTCCTGAAAATGCAATTTGTGTGATGTACTTTTCTACTTCATCAGCATCCATTCCTAGACCTGTATCAGAAAATGTTATGGTTTTCTTTTTTTCATCAATAATGATGTTAATGTTAGGTTCTTTTAAATCTTTGATATCTTCAAGTGCTGCTAATTTTTGTAGTTTGGTTGTTGCATCAAAGGCGTTTGATGCTAATTCTCTTAAAAATATTTCATGATCAGAGTATAACCATTTTTTAATTATTGGAAAAATATTTTCAGTATGTATACTAATTTCGCCTTTTTTAATATCGTTTGTTTTTTTTGTAGTTTGTTTTTTAGACATAGTATATATAATCTCCTGTTTAAATGTTCTAAAATTTTTGATGTATTTTACAATAGTTTAAATGGGTTTTAAATAGAAATATGTTTTTTACTATGTTGATGTAAGATTGCTTGATTGTTTTTTGTTAGTCTATTACACTTCATTTTTAAATATGTCATTATTAAATCGTTTTTTTTCTTACTTGAAAACTATTACGAGTCCTTATTTGTATTGGGTTTTATTTTTACACTTTTTATATTTGTTTCAAATACATTCTACAGAAAGTATGGGGGGGTTTTATTTTAATGTTAAAGGAATTTTTTTAATTCTTATTAGTTTTTTACCTGTTATTTGTTTGTTTTATGGTGTTAATATTGCTTTGAATCGATATCCTAAATTATTGGTTGTTGGTAATGTTGGATTATTACTTTTCTATGGTTTGTTTGCGGCATATCATTTTCATGCTAGAACACAGTTTATTTGGGATATGTTTAGGGACAATATTGCTAATGCTTTTTATCTAGAATCAGTTATTTTTATGTGGAATTCATTAAATAAAGATGTGTTACTTTATTTTTGTTTTTTTGTTTTTATTTTGCTGTTTATGCAATGGCGGTATCGTTCTATTTCAAGGTATGCCAATCGTATCCAGTCTAAGCGACCTATATTAGTTGTTGTTGCGTTATATAGTTTTTGTTTGATTTCTAATGTGCCTTGTTATGATCCTATTAGTGGTTTTTTTAAGTCTATTTATGTTTATTATTTTAAATCGTCATTTAATGTTGCTTATGAAGAAGGTACTTATCCGTTGATAAAATATGGGAATGAGGATTTTAATTTTTTTAGCTCAACTCATTTAGAAAAACCAAATATATTTTTAATACTTGTTGAGTCTTTAAATCAAAGTGTTATTCATAAAAATACAAGTTTTGGTGAACCGATTACACCATTTTTGAATGATTTAGAAAATAGTAGTTTAGTTGTGAAAAATTTTTATGCTAATTCTATTCAGTCTGCTAGAGGACATGTTAGTACATTTTTATCTTTAATGCCTAGTATTGCTAATAAGATTACAACGGAATATAGTGATTTGAAGGCTTTGTCTATTGCTGATGTGCTTGATAAAAATGGGTATGATAGTGTTTTGTTTCATGCTTATGAGTTAAATGGTTTTGATAATACTGAAGTTTTTTTTCGTGATCGTGGGTTTGTAATGGAAACGGTTAAGTCTTATGTTCAAGATGATGACTCTCCTTATATTTGGAGATCCTGGGGTCCTGAAGATAATGTTTTTTTTAAACGGTTTTTTGATTATTATGATCAACAGGGTTTTGGTGATAAGCCTATGTTCTTTTCTTTAATTACAGTAGCTTCCCACTTTCCGTTTAGTAGTGTTCCTGAACATCGTCGATTGTTGTATAAAAATCCACAATCTATTCATGAAGAGTATGCTAATAGTATTCATTTAGTTGATAAAGGTATTGCTGTTTTTTTTGATGAGTTAAAAAAACGTGGTTTATATGATTCTAGTATTGTTATTATTACATCGGATCATACGATTCCTATGGGTGAGCATGGTATTTATCATCAAGAAGTAGGTTATTATGAAGAATCATTTCGAATTCCATTTTATGTTCATTGGCCGAATCAAATTAAGCCTCAGGTTATTACAAAACCTTTTTCTCAGCTTGATATTGCACCTACTATTTTGGATATGATTGATGCTGATGTTTCCAAACATTCGTTTATGGGTCGAAGTGTTTTTTCGGATCGTATTGATCCTATTTATTTAATTCAACCGTATGGTAAACATTTGGCTATAGTTGATTGGCCATATAAGTTTATTTGGCACTCTCGGTCTGGCACTGCTTCGGTGTATGATTTAGAAAAGGATCCTATGGAAACTAATAATATTGTTCGTGAATTACCCGCTGATATATATGCAGCTTTTAAAAAAAGTTTAAATCAAATTCATTTAAATCAACTGTTGTATAAGAATAATGTTGTTTATTCAGATGATAGCTAGTTGTTTATCGCAAGCATATGTAATTTGAGCTTAAAAGTTCCTTAAGTTATTTTTATGATATACTTGAATTGTATTGAACAAAAAAGGGAGTTTTTATGGTTACGAATGGGTTTTCGGTATATCGTATTTTTGCTATTGTTTTTTTTGGATTTCTTTTATCTTTTCTAGGATGTAGTGAATCTGATGATGGGGATTCAACTATTGAACTTACTACCTATAATTTTTCAGGCTCTGTTTCTGGGAGTGTTTCAGGATTACAGTTATTAGTACAAAATCAGGATACGGAAAAAGTATATGTGGCTGATGTAGAATCGGATGGTAGTTTTTCCGTGGATGTTGGGATACATGAGGAAAATGAGGCTGGTAATGTTTTTTTTGTGAGTATGGTAAGTGGAAATCGTTATGTGGGTGCTGTTGTGGCTGATTATGATTCGGCTGATACAGAGGTTTCTACAGGTGTAGCGATTGTTGGTTCAGAAACAGATTTGAATATTGATTATGATGCTACCAAGGGTGTTGGTGTGTTATCTGATAGTGATAATACCGTTACACTTAATACCGTTTTTAAAACTCGCTTAAATTCAGAAAAACCTGTTGGAATAGAGTCTGTTGGAAAGGGGACATCTTCTAAAACTAGTTCGCTTGAATTAGCAAATAAATTAGACAAAGATCAGGATGGTGTTCCGAATCTTTTTGATGCTATGGATAATGGTCAGGATCTTGATAATACGGATATTAATACCAGTACCGCTGCTATTACCGGATCTTCTGTTGTAACACAGGCTACTATGTTTATGAATTATAAGATTGATGTGGGTGATAGTGATATTACTATCACTAATAATGCTCAGATTACTATTGAAGTAAAAGCTAGTGATCCTTCTCAAATTGCTAGCATTGTGGCTGATTCTGTTCATAGTCATTATGCTGCTTCAACGACAACGTTATTACCTATTGGATTTACTGCCATTGATACATTTCCAACAGAAAATACGTTGTGGTCTAGCACTAGTTATACGTTATATCATGCTCAAAATATGGAAGGTGAAGATATTTGGACGGTATTTTTTAAACCAAATAATAATGATTTTGTTCCTGGTGATTTGATCCGTTTAAAAGCTACATTAACGGATGGTACGATTGAGTATTATTGGATTACGATTCATTTTAAATTTCAAGCATCAGAATTACCGGTTGATTTTACATCTTGGACTCATGGTGGTAATGGAACGAGTACAGATCCGTATTGTATTTTAGATACAGGAGGTCGCGTATTTTCTTGGGATGCTCCTCAAGATAGTAGTGGTAGTGATTTATTAGGGCTTGATTATGCGTTTGAACTATTTTATTTGGAAAATTCTAGTCCAGAATCGGTTGTTCATGCAGGGACTGCTCATTTTTATGATATCGGTGAAGATGTTTATGAAAGTAATGGAACAGGCGATAATCCATTAACTCAAGCTCATATTGATTTATATGAATCCGCATCACCATCACCTAATGTATTACAGGTAGATATTAAGGCAAGCTATGAGTATGGTGATAATACGGCATTAAAGATTTATCTAGCACGAAAAAAATGGGGTAATTCGGCGGGTTGTCCAGATTAAACTTGGGTTAATGCTTATTTAATCTAGCTGTAAATATAATTTTATGGTATGTTTTTGATGTTTTATTGTGCTTAATGATAGACGTAATAGAAAATTTCAATGCAATTTTCTGGATATTTATCACGAAAACATAATACAAAGCAAATTTTTTAATTAATTTGTTTTGAATCAATTAGGAGTTTATTTATGGCACGTTCTATTCAATACGGTTTACTAACTAACTACGATCAAATAATTAAACCAATTAAGAAAGGCCCACCAATTAAGAAGGGTCCAGCAAATAAAGAGGTTCCAAAAATTAACAACCTAGAGCTCAAGAAAAGCTTTGAACCTAATATAATAAAAATTAAAAGTGTAAAATCACCTCCGCCAGACATAAAAAATGTAATATCACCATCAGAAATTCAAGCTCAAGAGGATGAAGATCATTACTTAGCTGTGAAACTTACGAATGAAGAATTAGCTTCCATAGAAAATAAAAAATCACTACAAGAAATTCAAGCTCAAGAGCGTGTAGATTATGCCTTAGCTGTGGAACTTATGAATGAAGAATTAGCTAACATATATGGTGGGTATGATAACATTCCTGAATTTGATAAGGATGCTTTTAATGAAGATAATCAAGATCTTAAAAAGAACTTAAAGGGGAACTCTGCTGATCCTTTTGAGCAAAAGGAAATTCAAGCAATTCTTTTTACAACAGTGATTTTGGACTCTCCTGTGATAGATAACTCGGTTTTACCAGAGCCAGTTCAAAAGATTGTTTCTAAAAAATTGGATGACGTTTTGGATGACGTTAAAGTTAATGTGGATAGGTTAGGCAACTATTCTCAGTTTACACAAGAGGTTAATGAGTATGCAAATAATAGGCTTAATAGACATCAAGTTAGGGAGTTTTCTATATCTACAGTAAAAGCATCAGGATTAGCAGTAAAATCACCACCAGAAGCAGAACCAGGACTAGAAGGTTCACGATCAGCAAAAAAACATTCTTTATTATCCCTTGGGAATAAGTATCCGACTAAAATATCTGATCTTTCTTTCAACAATGAATGGTTAACTCGTGATGATATTGAACTAAAGCTTGCTGCAAAAAATGATACTGATCCTGTTGTAAAAAAATTTAAAGAAAATACAATTTGTATGAGTGCCATGAATAATAATACAGATTATTCTCATATTGCTGACCTTATTTCCTACAAACAGTTAGAGATGATTAAACAATTATTAGCAACTATATTTAGGAGTGGTACAAATTCAGGATCTTCAGAATATGTTACTGCAGTTGAATTATTAAAACAAGATCGTCTACTATCAGAAGGATTTGATTTGGAAAAAGATCTTTCTGATCTTGCATCCCTTCAAGATGCCTTTCGTACAGTTTTTGGAAAAGAGAATCTAAAGTATTTTGAGTTTATTTTTTCTAATAAAAAGTGCGGACAAATTTCTAATATTTTTGATCAGAAATATCAGCTTGATGAATCTCGGATCCATATTCAACATATGTTTATTAATACAGGAGCTATTCACGATCCAAAAAATGGTTCTGATGAAGGTGTCCATTATGTATATTGTGCTATTCAATATGATCAAGATAATCCATTAAATTATGATATTTTTTATAAAGATTCTTTTGGGCACCCACCACCTGAGAGACTATTTGTCCCATCTTCTAATGGTCAGATAAATCTTTATGAGAATAAAGAAGTGCAACAATACGATGGTCACAGTTGTGGTTATTGGGCATTAGAAAATTATTATCATACGTGTAAGAGTTTAGAACAAGGAAAACCTTTATCAGAATTAGCTACTGGCAGTAGGGTATTATCTAGGTTATATAGCTAATATTTAGGATGAGGGGCTGGATTTTAAATATTATATTATTAAAATTTATTTTTTAGTTCATTAATTTGATCTCTTAGCACTGCCGCTAATTCAAATTCTAAGTTGTTTGCAGCATCATTCATTTGTTTTTCGAGGACTTTGATAACTTTTAATTGTTCTTTGGGGGATTTTGTTTCTAGGTTGGTTAAGGTTTGGGTTACTTCTTTACGTGCTTCTGATCGAATATCGGTTATTTTTTTGCGAATGGATTGGGGTTTGATATGATGTTTTTTGTTGTGTGCTTCTTGGATACCACGGCGTCGTTGAGTTTCGTCAATAGCTGTTTTCATGGAATCAGATAATCTGTCTGCATATAAAATGACGGTTCCCTTTTCATGTCTAGCTGCTCTACCAATGGTTTGAATTAGAGAGCGTTCAGTTCTTAAAAACCCTTCTTTATCAGCATCTAAAATTATAACTAAGGATACTTCAGGTAAATCAAGCCCTTCTCGTAATAAATTAACACCTACTAAGACATCACTTTTTCCAATACGTAAATCATGTAAAATATCCACTCGATCTAAGGTACTAATTTCAGAATGAAGATATTGTACTTTTATGGATTGTTGACTTAAAAAATCACTTAAATCTTCCGACATTTGTTTGGTTAATGTTGTAATAAGGACCCGCTCTTCTTTTTTGATACGTTTTTTGATTTCAGCTAGAATATCATCAATTTGACCTTTTGATGGCCGTACATCAATGATAGGGTCTAATAAGCCTGTGGGTCTAATAATTTGTTGAGCACAATCATAATGATCCCATTTGTCTATTGTAGGACCTGCTTTGACGTCTTTTAAATAGGTTTTTTCTAGTTCATAGTCACCAGGTGTTGCGGATACATAAATGCAGGTAGGAATTTTATTTTCAAATTCAGCAAACATGAGCGGTCTATTATCTTTTGCAGATGGTAAGCGAAACCCGTAGTCTACTAAATTTTGTTTTCGGCTTTGATCTCCATGATACATACCTCTGATTTGAGGTACTGTTACATGAGATTCATCGATAAAGGTAATAAAATCATCTGGAAAAAAGTCTAATAATACGCCTGGAGGGTCACCGGCTTGTCGTTGTGATAAATGACGGGAATAATTTTCGATTCCTTTGCAATAGCCCATTTCTTGAATCATGTCTAAATCATAGTTGGTTCGTTGTTTAATGCGTTGTGCTTCAACTAACTTTTCAGCGTCTTCAAAGTGTTTGATTTGATTGATGAGTTCTGTTCTAATATTTTGGATAGCAGATTCTTTGTAATCATGAACCACATAATGGGTAGCTGGGAAAATTTTGACGATTGTTTCTTCAGCTAGGGTTTTTAAAGAAATGGGTTCTAAAATACTTAATTTTTCACATTCATCACCAAAAAATTCACAACGATAAATGAGTTCATCCCATGAAGCATAAATATCAATGGTATCACCTTTAATTCGATATCGTCCTGCTGTTAACTCAATATCATTTCGTTCATATTGAGAGGCTTCTAATTTGCTAAGTAATTGGCGACGATTATAGGTTTTTCCTACTTCGATTTCAATGACAGCTTTTAAATAATCTTCAGGAACACCTAATCCGTAGATACAGGATACAGAGGCTATGATAATCACGTCACGTCGTGTTAGAAGGGATCGTGTGGCGCTATGACGTAAGCGTTCGATTTCTTCGTTAATATCAGCTTCTTTTTCAATATAGGCATCTCTACTGGGTATATAGGCTTCTGGTTGATAATAGTCATAATAAGAAATAAAAAATTCGACAGCATTATCTGGAAAAAATTCCTTAAATTCATTACATAACTGAGCAGCTAACGTTTTATTATGAGCAATAATTAAGGTAGGTCTATTCATATTTTGAATGATGTTTGCCATGGTAAAGGTTTTTCCGGATCCTGTTACACCAAGTAATATTTGTTTTGATTTGTTTGCGTTAATGCCATCACTTAATGTTTGAATGGCTTTGGGTTGATCGCCATCTGGATTAAAATCACTTTTTAATTTAAATTTCATGTTATATACTATATCAGTCTCATTATATAAATATTAGTTATTGTTTAGGGGTTTATAAAAGTTTTAAGGGATTTTATTAAAAAAATGAAATTTTTTTTGATTTAAATACGATAACAAAATAAAATACTAATAAAAATGTGTTTTTTAAATTTGGGAGCTTATGAGATATTTAACTAATATAATTTTTGTTTTTTTATTTTCAATGCCATTGTTTGCAGGTGATATTGTTGTTAATGTTGATCCTAACCCTGTTGTTGATAATAATTTTGTTCGTGTTTCAGTTGTATCTGAATTTCCTATTACTGAAGCTGTTTTGTTGGTTGGAAATGATGTTTTTCCCTTACAAAGGGTATCGGATCAATTATTTAAATTAAAGTTTAGATCGTTTTTAGCTTTAAGTTCTCAAGAGACTTTTATTAATGTTGTTTTTTCTTCTTCTCAGAGTCATGTTTTACCTGTTGCTATAAAAGTTTTAGAAAGTAATGAAGCTTCAGGGCAATATTTGGATGTTAAAAATGCCCAAGCTATTAAAATTGATAATACTAAATTAGAAATAGAGCGTTTGGAAGATAAATTAGATTTATTAGATCAAAAGAATCAAATATTGAATAAAGAGATAGCTGAATTAAACAAAAATTTAGAAAATCAAAAACAATTAGCTTTATCTCAAGCTGAAATTGCTGCTCAGAAAGCTAAGTTGAAAGAGTTGTTAGCATTACTTGAACAGGAAGAATTAGCCAAGCAAGCTTCGATTATGGAGTTAAAACGAAAGATGGAAGTATTTAATACTAAACAAAAGATGTTTGATAAAAAAGAAAAAGAACTTAACAATTTAGAGTTGGAGTTATCTCAACAATCTCAGATGTTATTGAATCAAGGGATTCAGTTTGAAAAGGATAAGGATTTGTTGAAACAAAAAGAAAAGGATGTTAGTAAACAACAAAAATTTGTTAGAAAAGCACAGAAGACTGTAGCTAAAGACGAAAAAATGGTTGAACGAATGAAGGCTGATATTGATCGTCAAAAAAAGGAATTATCAAAGCAAAATAAACGAATTACAAAAAAGGAAAAAGTTTTAGATTCAAAAATGGCTACTATTGCTATGAATCAGTCGACATTGGTAACTAAAGAAAAAACATTGAAGAAACTATCGGAAAAGATTACGGGTGAACGTCATACCTTAGTATCTATTTCTGCTAAATTAGATAAGAAGAAAAAAGCTTTAAATGATGAAAAAAATAAGTTTTATGAGGAACAATCAGAAAAGGAAAGCGTGATTAAAAAGACTCAGCAAAATATTAATAGTCTTGAAAAAAAGATGTTGCACACGATTACTACGTTATCACGTCTTGAACAGGATCATTTAGATAAATCAGTTTATATTGAAAAAGAAAGAGCCTATTTACGTACACAGAGGCTTCAATATGAAAAAGAACGGAAGGCTTTTGATCAAGATTATAAAAATTTGAAGTTATTAGAATCAGAAGTTTCGGTTCGTGTTGAGATTATGAATGATTTAGGCGCTCATATTGATGGACAGTTAGATCAAATGCATAAACAAATGATAGATTCACAGCATTCTCAGTTAACGTATGAATCAGAGATGAATGATAAAGTTACTTATTTAAATAACTTAACTAAGTTAATTGAAAAACGTGCCAAAAAAATGGAGTATAAAAATAATAAGTTGAAGGTTAAGAATAAGCAATTACATAAACAGCTTGTAGGTTTAAAGGCACCTCATTATCGATATGCGTTTTCTCCGTATATGAGTTTTCGTCTTAGTGATTCTTTAAAGTCAGATTATGATGAGTTTGGTTTTACTTTTTCAGCATATTTTAGAAAAAGTTTAAGTTTTTCGGCTGGTGTTGGATCGGTTAATTATATGAATCAGTTAGATTCTGATTATAATCAACTTATTAATTCTAGGGTTGCTAATGTTTCTATTTCTTATTTGATTAATCCAAAAGAAAAATTAGGTTTTTATGTTAGAACAGTAGCTAGGAGGTTGTTGACGCCAGAGATTGTTCCTATTTATGTGGGTTTAGGGTTTGATTTGAAATATAATTATAATAATCGGTTTTCATCATTTTTTAGTGCTCAGATAGCAGATGGATCGTATTTATCTATCGGTATTGAAAAATATATTATTCCTACTTTTTTTCAAACTGCTAATACGGATGTTGATGAGTATGATGTTGTTGAGTCTACTATAGATAAAACTGATGATAGTTATATATCTCTTTCTAACGTTGATCCTTATTTTTGTTTTTTTCCAACAGTAAAAATATTTCAAGATGTTTCTAAATCTTGGTATAAGGAATCGGTTGAAAGAACTGCATCTTACGGTCTTTTTGATTTACATACTTCAGATACGTTTAACCCTAAGGGATATTTAACATATAAGGATGCTTCTTATGCTTTAGTTTGGACTCGTTATATTGATCAGGTTTTACGGCCTGATCCTATTCGTGTTAATTTTTCTTTAATTTCAGATTTTAATCCTTCTTTATTAGTGTCTTTTTATATTGTAGATGAACAAGGGAATAGGCTTGCTGTTCTTAAAGATAAGCAAGAATATTTTGTTGGTGAGCATGTGTTAGAGTTTGATCCCATAGCGTTATCTTTAAAAGAAGGGCGGTATCGATTATTGTGTGAATTATATTCTCAAGAAGTGGTTAAAGGTTTGGATACGTATGAAGTTAAATATGTTGCTATTAGTAAATTAGAACAAGTGTTTGATGTTAATTCTCTTGAATCGTTGGCTGATTTTCCTGTTTTTAAGTCTGAATTTCGTTCTGATGAGTCGTATCCATTTTTAAAGAAAGCGGTTGAGTTTGAATGGTTTAGATTTAATAAACGAGAGTTAGCGTTGTTTAGTAATGTTGCTGTTACCCGATTAGAATTTATTGAAATTGTCGGGCGCTTTTTATTACAATCTGGTGCAAGAGATCGTGATATAGATATTGATTTAACCTATTACAATGATTTGCATTTAATTCCTAAATCAAAACAACCTTATTTAAAGGAATATATTATTGAATTGGGATATGGTGGTGATCATAATCAAAATTTAAATCCGAACCAATATTTAACACGAGCAGAATTTGCGGTTATTATGAATCGTTTATTACGTTGGAAACAAAAAACGTTAAAAGATAAAAATATTATTCTTGATTTTGATCAGCTTGTTGTTAATTAAGATTGTTTATTTGTGATACAATACTCAATAATATAGATTATGTATGTTATAGTTTAACATTTTTCTAGGAGAGTATTATGTTAGAGACGTTATTTAAAAAAATATTAATTGCTAATCGTGGTGAAATTGCTGTTCGTATTATTCGAGCTTGTAAAGAATTAGGTATTTCTACAGTTGCTATTTATTCGGAGGTGGATAAAAATTCCTTACATGTAAAGTTGGCTGATGAAGCTATTTGTGTTGGTCCTCCAGCTCCTATGAAAAGCTATTTAAATGTTCCTTCTATTATTGCTGCTTGTGAAGTGACTGGTGCTGAAGCGATTCATCCAGGATATGGGTTTTTATCTGAAAATGCTGATTTTAGTGATATTTGTGAAGCTAATAATATTGTTTTTATTGGAGCTTCTGCTCGATGTATAAATATGATGGGAAATAAATCGGAAGCTAAAAAAACAATGGAATCTTTAGATGTTCCCATTGTTCCTGGTTCGAAAGGTGTTATTTCTGATTTAAAGAGTTTAAAACAGGTTGCTAATGATATTGGTTATCCGCTTTTATTAAAGGCTTCTGCTGGTGGGGGGGGTCGTGGTATGAGAATTGTGAATGAAGAAAGTGAGTTATCTAATGCGTATGATATGGCTCATAATGAAGCGTTATCAGCTTTTGGTAATGGTGATATTTATGTCGAAAAATTTGTTGGCAATCCACGTCATATTGAAATACAAATTTTATCAGATAAATCAGGGCATGCTATTTATTTAGGAGAGAGAGAATGTTCTATTCAGCGTCGTCATCAAAAATTAATTGAAGAGGCTCCATCGCCTGTTGTTTCTGAAGATATGAGACAACGGATGGGTGAGGCTGCTATTAAAGCGGCATCGGGTATTAAGTATGAGGGTGCTGGTACGGTTGAGTTTTTGGTAGATGAGCAATCTAATTTTTATTTTATGGAAATGAATACGAGGATTCAAGTTGAGCATCCTGTTACGGAAATGATTACGGGGATTGATTTGGTTAAAGAGCAAATTCGAATTGCTTATACAAAGAAGCTTCGATTAAATCAATCGGATGTTTCTTTTAATGGTCATGCCATGGAGTTTCGAATTAATGCTGAAAATTATCAGGATAACTTTATGCCTTGTCCTGGTACTGTAGATTTATTTTTACCTCCAGGTGGTAAGGGTGTTCGTACGGATAGTTTTATTTATCCTGGGTTTAAAATTCCAACTCATTATGATTCTTTAGTTGGTAAACTTATTGTTTGGGGAAAAGATCGTAATGAAACATTACAACGTGCTAATAGAGCTTTAGAAGAGTTTGTTATTGATGGGGTTATTACGGTTATTCCTTTTCATCAAAAGGTTATTAAACACCCTGCTTTTATTAAAGGGGATTTTACTACTCATTTTGTTGAGCAGTATATAGATGATTTAATTTAGTATGGGTATTCGTCACATTGGTAGAAAATTAGCTATACAAGCATTGTATCAGGCTAGTACTCGTAATGATGATGTTATTGAATTTATTGATTATTTTATTGATGATAGTGATTTTGATGGTGATGCAAAGTCGTTTGGGAAAGAATTGGTTATTGGAGCATGGACTGCTCATGAAGAATCAGATAAGTTTATTAAGGAATATTCGATAGGGTGGTCTTTAGATAGAATTAATTTAATTGATTTAAGTATTATGAGATTAGCGTTTTATGAATTATCAGTAAAAGAAACTCCAGTTAATGTTATTTTAGATGAAGCTGTTGAATTGGCTAAAGAGTTTTCTACGATGGAATCATCAAAATTTATTAATGGTATTTTAGGTAAATTTGTTGCAGATCATGTTCACAGGGATCATTAAATTATTAGGCGTTATTGATTCAGTAAAGCCATTAACGGATGGTATTGCTGTTGCTATTGCATGTGATACTAGTATTTTGAATATCGAGCTTGGTGATAGTATCGCGGTAAATGGTGTTTGTTCTACGGTTGTGGAATTTACAGATAGCCATTTTATAGTTCATTATTTACAAGAAACATTGCGTGTTACAACCTTTAATATATTAACGGTTGGTTCTTATGTTAATTTGGAACCTAGTTTAACACTCCAAACTAAGTTAAGTGGTCATTATGTGTCAGGGCATATTGATGGGGTAGGAAAAATTATTGAGTTAGAAAAATCTGATCCATGGGGAAAAATTGTTGTTTCTTTTGAGGAAGATTTGTCATCATTTTTAATCTATAAAGGTTCAATTGCTCTTGATGGTATTAGTTTAACCATTTCTCATCTTAGCTCTACATCATTAACGTGTCATATTATTCCTCATACGTTTGAACAAACGGTTATTAAATATTATGATATAGGTAAAGAAATTAATATAGAGTGCGATATGATAGGAAAATATGTTGTAAATGCTGCTAAGAGTGGTTCTTTAGGAAATATTAATGGTTAAATTTAATACGATTGAAGAGGCTATTACTGATATTTCCAATGGTAAAATGGTGATTGTTGTTGATGATGAAGATCGAGAAAATGAAGGAGATCTTATTATGGCAGCTGATTTTGCTACCCCTGATGCCATTAATTTTATGATTAAACAAGCACGTGGTTTAGTGTGTGTTCCTGTGACAGATGATGTTTTAGATAGGTTAGAGATTAAAGAAATGGTTAAAGAGAATACGGATCCTAATAATACGGCTTTTACAGTATCATTTGATGCTCATTCCAAGCATGGGATTTCAACGGGTATTTCAGCATTTGATAGAGCAAAAAGTATTCGTGTTATGGTACATCCAGAATCTAAGCCGGATGATATCATTTCTCCGGGTCATTTATTTCCGTTACGAGCTAGGCGAATGGGGGTTTTGAAGCGCGCTGGTCATACAGAGGCTTCTGTTGATCTTGCTCGATTAGCAGGGTTACAACCCGCTGGGGTTATTTGTGAAATTATTAAAGAGGATGGTGAGATGGCACGATTGCCTGATTTAGTTAAGTTTGCTAAAAAGCATAAGTTGTCTTTAATAACGATTAAAGATTTAATTCATTACCGTATTCAGAATGAATCCTTTATAGAATTGGTTGAGATTGTAAAGTTGCCTACTGATATAGGTGAGTTTGACTTACATTGTTATTTAGACAAATTAAATGATAAACACCATTTTGCGTTAACTTATGGTGACTATCAAAAGAAGCCAACGTTAGTAAGGGTTCATTCGGAATGTATTACAGGAGATGTATTTGGTTCGTTACGTTGTGATTGTGCGCCTCAGTTACATACGGCAATGTCGATGGTAAAAGAAAACGGAAGTGGTGTTGTTTTATATATGAGTCAGGAAGGTCGCGGTATTGGTATTGCTAATAAGTTAAAGGCTTATAAATTACAAGAGAATGGGTATGATACGGTTGATGCTAATAAAGAGCTTGGTTTTTCTGAAGATTTGAGAGATTATGGAGTGGGTGCTCAAATTTTAATCCATTTAGGTGTTACACAGATGCATTTAATGACAAATAATCCAAAAAAAATTATTGGTCTTAAGGGATATGGGTTATCTGTTAAAAAAAGGGTTCCAATTAAGATTGAACCTGGAAAATATAATCAAACTTATTTAAAAACAAAACAAAATAAAATGGGGCATATATTATGAAACATAATCATGTAAAAGGTTTAGATAAAAACGATTCAATTATTAAAGGGGATTTAGAAGGAAACGCTTATAAAGTTTCTATTGTAGTTGCATCTTTTAATGGAGATATTGCACAGGGTTTGTTAGATGGTGCGTTAAAAGCTTTAGGTGAGTGTGGTACAACGGATATTAAGATTTTAGAAACAGATGGTGCTTTTGAAATACCAGTAATAGCTAAGCATTGTACTAACTTTTCGGATGCTGTTGTCTGTTTAGGTGCTGTTATAAAAGGTGAAACCGCACATTTTGATTATGTTGCTAATGAATGCTCTCGTGGTATTCAACAGGTGATGTTAGAAACAGGTAAACCTATTACGTTTGGTGTTTTAACAACGTATACAGATTTTCAAGCAAAAGAGCGATCTTTGCCAGATTCATTTAATGAAGGGTATCAAGCTGCTAATACAGCGATTCGTATGTGTTCGTTACTTAAAAAATTAGGTTAATTATTTTATCTAGTTTAATAGGATCTAATAATTCCGATACATTTTCCGAGAATAGTAGATGATTTGTTGTTTTGAATGATAATGGATGGGTAAGCATCATTTTCAGCTTTTAAACTTATTTTATTATCTTTTTTGATATAGCGTTTTAAGGTTGCTTCATTATCGATTAATGCTGCAATAATGTCACCTGATTGAATGGTATGATTTTTTTCTATTATGGCAATATCTCCTTCAAAAATTCCAGCATTAATCATGCTGTCACCTTTTATATTTAATCCAAATTTTTGTTTGTTATGGGTTAATAATGGTAGGTTATCTAAGTATGATTCTGTATTTTCAATTGCTTCTGTGGGTTCTCCTGCTTTAATAGTTCCTAGAATAGGGGTAATGTTAGGATTATGTAAAATGGTAACGGCACGCGCTTTTGCATGCCGTTTAATATATTTTTTTCGTTCAAGGATTTCTAAATAGGTTCTTACGGTACCATCAGAATTAAAATTGAATGTTTTTGCTATTTCTTTGTAGGATGGATAATATTTGTTTTCTTCAAAAAAATTACATATAAAGTTGAAAACGTTTTCTTGTTTTTTGGTTAGTTTTTCTAACTCTTTATTCATATTTTATACTGACAATTAATTCTATTTTAAAGAATTTTGTATTATCTATTGGCGATATTTTAGCACCCAAATTAGCGGAGAAACTATTAACAATATTTAATAATCCTATTTCTGAATTTTTTTGGTTATAGATTAAGTTATTTTTTATTCTACTTAAGATGATTCCTTCTAAGTTTGTATTTGATAATTGTTTTATTGTATGACATAAATTGTCTTTGTTTTCTTTATTTGTAATATTTTCGGTAGTAATGATAGCTTCGTTTGGAAGTTGTGTTAAATGGATGCTAATGTCATTATAATTTTTATAGGTATGTTTTATTGCGTTTTCAATCAGTTCATTTGTAATAGTTGAAATTGTTGATTTGATTTCATTTTTATTTGAGTGTACTGAGGATGTGTGATAGTCTGCAAAAAAATTTGATACTATGCTACATTTTTCCCAATCTTCAGCATGGTTAATAGACATTTTAAAGGATAGGGAAATGTTGTTTTGTATTGTTTTAAATTTAGTTTCATCTAAATTTCCAAATAATTGAGTTTCGTTTGGGCTAGTTTGATTCAATGTATAATTTTTCCCATAAGTTTTGTAATGATGATAATGTTTTATTTTGCCATGGAATATTTTTGTTTATGATTAATTTAATTGATTTATCATCTTTTCTAGCTTGGATTATCATTCTTGCTAATGAGGTGATTCCTGAACTGTTGAGATACTCTAACTCTGTAATATCAATATTTAAGATATCAGTAGATTCTTCTAGGGCATTTTTTATTAGAGAAAAGGGTTGGTCGTAGGATAATGGAGAAGGAAGTCTCATGGATCCTGAAATTGTAATTTTATTTAATGAGCTGGAATCAATTATGTAGTCTTCAGTTTTGATAATCATGTGTCATGTCCTTATTGTTTAATTTTATTATAATACGTGTTTTTAAAATTGAAGAGGTTTTTTCTTTGTTTTTTTGGTTTTCAATATTTATTTTTCCTTTATAATCTTTTGTTAGGCTATAAATGGCATAGCCTAATTCTGAAAATTCTTTTGCAAATAATATGTTTTCAAATTCATTATTTTTTTTAATTAGCTTTATTTTTTTAATATAATTTTTTAAGAGATTGATTTGATGAGATATTAAATATAATGATAGTTCTATGGTTGTTTGTTTGCTATCTTTAAAACATGATAGTGAATATTGTTCAGTTTTTTTTACACCATGTTTGATTGAAAATTCTAAGCATTCATTAATGATCGTTGATAGTGTGTTATTTATATAATGTTGCGGTGTTTCGTTAGAGTTTAATAAATTGGAACAAAATGCAGACGACAGGCTTGCTCGTTTCCATGATGAAATGATATCTATTGGTAAAAAATTAATATCGAAATTTATATTTTGATTTGTCATATTTTTTGAGGTATTAATGATATGATTTTATTTTATAGTAACTTAAAAGTAGCTTGTTTAGTAGTTTATTTTTTAGGTTAATACTTTCTTAATTTCGTTGTGTTTGATGATAATAAAGGTTATATCATCTAAAAATATTTTATTTGTAAATGTATTAATGTTTTCAATAAGGTTTGTTTTTATGGTTTCTGTACTTTCTGTACCTATATCTTCGAGTAATTGTTTAATTCGAGTATCATTAAATTGTTCTTTTTTTGGGTTACCTTCTTTATATGCTTCGGTCAGACCATCCGTTGCTAACAATAATACGTCTTTTTCTGATAAACTTATGCTACTAGATTGAAAACATTTATTTTTTAGTTCATCTGTTAAGCCTATTCCAAATGGTAGATGATTAATAGAGTGATGGATGACTTTTTTTTCATTATGTTTATAGATAAATAAATTTTCATGATTTCCATGAAATTTAAATGTTTTTCCATCTTCAGTATGTAAGGTTACAAGTGATATAGGTCGAGGTTCGCTTAATCGTTCGAAGTTTTGACATAAAATTTTGTTTGCTTGTTTATTGATTGATGCAGGATCGATTAGTTTACTAGAGTGGATGAGACTTGAAAAAATACTTTGAATCATGAGCATAACCATTCCAGATCCTATGCCATGGCCTGCTACATCGCCTAATATAATCCAATTATGATTGTTTTTAGTATGGATATCATAAAAATCACCTCCCACTTCATCAGATGATCTTAAGTAAGCTGATGTTGTGCAATTTGGAATTACATGGTTTTGTGGAATAATTTCTGATTGTATTTTTTGTGCTATTTCTATTTCTCCATTGAGTCTAATTTGTTTGATTTTTTGCATTGCAGGTGTGATTTGATTGGATAAGGTTTTTAAGAGTTGAGAGTCTTCTTTTGTATATTTTTTTTCAGATAATTTTTGACCTATGATTATTAATGCGATTATTTCATCTTCTTCATTGTATGATACTAAAATAAAGTTGCCTTTTTTGGTTAAGTTTGGATCTATATTTGTTACTTTATTGCTGATATCCACAATATCATAAATTGATTCTTTAGTTTTAAGAATAAACTTTATGAGTTCAGGCGTTATTTTGAATGGGGTAGTTTCTAAATTTTGTTTATTTGGATGGTAGATTAATTTTTTACTAGTTTCTTTAAATTTATCAAACCATTCAGGGATAAAAACTTGAATGTCTATGATTTCGATATCATTTGAAAATAGGTTGTATATATTATTAACTAATTCAGATAAATTTGATGATTTGTGTGTGAGTTGTGAAAATTTAAAGAGAATTATTTTGTAGTCATACCAGCCTTTGATAAATTTTCGTGTTGCGGATGTAATTAGTTTATCTTGTGCTTCTGCTCCGTAAAATGCCCAAATTACGGATAGGAGAATACAGCCAGGGTATAAGACTGTATTGTTATCTTTTGCAAATGAAAACAGGGTTAAGTAAGAGAGTACGATGGTTGTTGTAATAATAATAAAGGATGTAGATCGTCCTATGACAACTTTTATATCCATTAATTCGTGTTTTAGCATGGCATATAATGAACAGTAGATAAGACAAGATACAGATAAGGGGCCGATGTTGGTTAGATTTGTAATACCAAATAAGGGTAAGATAAGATTAAAAAATACGGACATGCTAATGGTTAAAATAATGCCTAGGGCGATGTAGGTTATTTTTAGTTTGTCTTGTCCTGTATATTGATTAATTTTTTTATATATTGTTATAAATATTATGCTCATAAAGCTTAGAAAATAGATGGACCATAATTTATGGCCATAATTAAATGTAACGTCGGTCATACTTTTAATATCAATGATAATAAAGTTGCTTAATGATGCTATTGCAAAAAATAGTGATATTCCTGTTAATAGGGCTAGTTTTATAGGGGTTAGGTTGATTATTTTTCTAGGGTAGTGTGTTACAAATACATATAAGGATGTGGGTAAAAATGAAGGTCCTAAAAACGCCATTTTTACCCAAAAAAGCATGTTTTCAGTATTCCAAAGCATATAACAAGCAAGCATCCATTGTAAAATTGCGATGGATGTTATTGTAAATGCTATATTAGCAATGTTTTTCCAGTTTTTTATAATAGGGATTAATGATAAAAAAAAGTTTAATACTATTAAGGTTATATATAGTACTAACATGAGGTTGTTTTTTTACCTGTTAATGTAAATAAATTAGAAAATGTGAGCGTTGATTCATCTTTTAAATAATTCA
>CEVX01096796.1_pt1 | contig 24027 bp, 23 predicted proteins | sample 356561 | NCBI WGS metagenome assembly CEVX01 (sample SAMEA2623886, study PRJEB7988) | marine metagenome | biome: marine biome (ENVO:00000447); feature: surface water layer (ENVO:00002042); material: "saline water (ENVO:00002010), including plankton (ENVO:xxxxxxxx)" | depth 5 m | reverse complement strand
CCTTGCTTTAATGGAGACAAATATGCTGGTAAAAAAATTAATCTATCAAAGTTTTCAGATTCTATAATAGTTTGAGCAATAAGTAGATGACCAATATGAGGGGGGTCAAAGGTTCCGCCAAAAATACATGTTTTCATATTATAGCCTATTTTACGAATTATCTTTTATAAAGTTCAAAGCTTGTTCCTTAAATGAATCTGTAACTACAGAACTATCATTCGTTTCAAGATCTATCAAAAACTGCTTCGCCTCATCACTCTTATTTTGAAGAGACAAACATCGAATAATTTCCATGTTAGCATCATCAAAAAATTTAGTATCATAGAATTCATTTACAACGACATTGTAAGAAACGATTGCTGAATCATAAGCTTTAAGCTTAACATACAACTTTCCAGTTTCCATATTTTTTTCAGCTAAACGCGTTCGTAATTCTTTTATGAGCTTATCTGCGTCTTTAGAATATTCAGAATTAGGAAAGTCATCAAGGAACTCTTGAATTTGAGATATAGCTTTTTTACTAGATTCTTGATCATGATAAAAATTTGGCGATACAAGCATTAGAGTTTCACATATACGCCATCTGGATTTTTCAATATATGGACTAAATCCCATTCTTGAAACAAGCTTTTCGAACTCAATAAGAGCCAAGTCATAATCTTGATTTAAGAAATATGATTCAGCTAAAAAGAATAGCGCATCATCGCCTAAATCTGTATGAGATGCTCTTTCAACTATAATATTGAATTGCTGAGAAGCTTTAACATATTTTTCTTCTTCAAAGAAAGATAAACCATCATCAAATCTTGTTTTATATGGAATATTATCATCAAAAGGGTTAGACATACCACATCCGCAAACAAAAATGGTAAATAATAATAGAATTGACCTAAATATCATGAAAATTCCTTAATGGTTTTCTCTGAATTTAACTTAGAAAGATCCACTTAAAGAGAACCTGATCATATTTGAATGAGGATCAAGTTCACCGCCTATTACATAACTTACATCAAATGCAATGGCACCTAAGTCTGCGCCTAGTCCTAATGTAGTGTAATTTAGATCACCAGATGGATCGCTAAGAAATCCAGCTCTCAATGCAAAATCTTCTACAAGATAATATTCAGCTCCAAGGTTTGTAACGACAGTTTGATCGTTGAGCTCATAATTCAAATCAAATGCAACAGTAGCTTGTCCTTCTAAGGTTAACAAAGATAATCCTAAACCAAGACGGGTTGGGAGAGGATCTTCTTCTCCATCATCAAAGCTTACACCAGGTCCAACATTGGTCAAGACAGCACCAAGCTTAAGATTAGGGTTGTCCATAGCATTATGTTTAAAATAACCAAGATCAACTGCAAAACTTCCGCTTGAAGCATCTAAACTGTTAATAACAGCTAACTCCTGATAAAAATATTTACCATTCACTCCCCAAGATGAAGTATCGTCAATTTGCTTTGCATAAGAAAGGTTTAGTGCATACATATAACTTGAAAATGATCCAAGCTCATTACCATTAGCATCCGTGCTAACTTGATCGCCGAGATTCAAATATGTAAAATGACCACCAATAGCTTCTCCTTCTCTGAAAGGCATCGCAAAGGTTAAAAAATCATATGACATATCATCAACAAGGTTAGGTAAATAACTGGTATGCATAAAAGAAAATTCTTTTGAAGAAAGATTGGTTAATCCAGCTGGATTATAATACGTTGCATAAGCATCATTAGCAACACCAATTTGTGCTTCTCCCATAGCATTTGACCTAGCGCCAGGATTAATTGTTAAAAATAGTGATCCAGCTTGGCCTTGCGCAAAAGACAATTGGGAAAATAAAATTAACGATAAAATAATGTGTTTTGTTCTCATAATACAACAAAGATAATTATAAATCAGTAAAAGAACAAAGGAATATATGTTATAATTAATACTCCAATTAATCTTATAAAAAAGAAAGGTAAAGTTGCACTATAAATTGTTGGCATATCCTTATTAAATCGATATGAAGATAAATATAAATTCATTCCTACTGGAGGAGTAATATAACCAAGTTCAAGATTGGCAATAAATATTATAGCTAAATGAAATGGATCAATTCCAAAATAAACTGCAAGAGGAGCAATTAATGGAACGATAACAATTATAGCTGAAAACACATCCATTAAACAACCAACAATTAAAAGCAAAATATTAAGAGCTAAAAGAAATATTATTTTTGAAGAAATCGTACTTTGGACAAAATTGAGTATTTTTAAAGGAATTTGGGCATCAACCAAATAACCTGTAAAACCCATTGCAAATCCTAGGATAATAAGAACACCTCCAACAAGCGTTGAGCAATCAATGATAATTTTTGGCAAATTATCGAATGAAATATCTTTGAAAATATAGAGCTCAATAGTTAAAACATATAAAACTAATAATGCAGCGCTTTCTACAAGAGTAGCAAAGCCTGAGAAAAGGCTTAAAATAATTAATAGCGGAATAGCTATTTCCCACTTAGCTACATTGGCAGTATCATAAGCGTTTTTAAAAACAAATTTTTCAATTTTTTTATTTTTTGGTCGCATATAAAGACCATAAAAAAACATAATACTCATTAAAAAAATAGCAGGAATTAATGCTTGCCTAAAAAGCTCTAATGGGTTTATACCAGCTGTTACAGAATAAATAATTGCTGGTAAACTTGGTGGAAAAAGTAGACCTAAAGATCCTGAAGTAGTGATTATTCCTAAAGAAAATCGTTTTGAGTAACCATCATGAATCAAAATAGGATATAAAACAGCTCCTAAGGCAAGAATTGTCACTCCAGAACCTCCTGTAAGAGCAGTAAAAAAAGCACATAGTAAAACAACAATCAAAACAGTTGACCCTGGAAGCCATCCAAGACTTGCTTTAAAAAAATTAATTAATCTTTCAGATATCTTACTTTCAGCTAATATGTATCCCGCTAAAGTAAAAATTGGAATAGCTGCTAAAGTTGGAGAAACTACAATTCTGTATGCGCTATCGCTTATTGTTGAAATTAAATCAAAGTTTGTTGCCCACTCAGTTGTTTGTGATAAAAAGAAAAAAATTGCTAATGAGGCTAATAGAATAAAAATTGGCAATCCATATGCAACTAAAACTATAGCAAATAAAACTTTTGCCCATAACAATAATGGATTAGCTAAAGGAAATTGCCAAAAATATAGAACTATTGTTGGAACAATAGAAAAAATTGCTAAAAATAATCTATATCTTAAATCAGAACTACTTGTAATAATCATTTGGTACCAAATCAGAATTAATCCAAGAGGTATAATTGATTGTGCAACCCAAGTTGGAATAAATGGTGCAATATACTCAGGATATTGAATTCCAATTTGTATCATCTTTAAGTATGAAAAAGAAAGAACAAATACAATTGAAACTGAAAAAATATGCACAAAAAATTGTGACAAAGGAGGATTCTTTTTTGAATTAAAAACAGGCTCTCTTACGACTGATAGCAACTTATTTGATCTTGCGGCAATTACGGCACCTACAAAACCAATCCATAAAGTCATGTGTTGAACAATCTCCTGCGATGCTGGAATAGAAAAGAAACTAATATATCTACTTAAAATCTGAAAAACTGGAAAAGAAATAAGTATAAAGAACAAGAATAAACAAAGCGCATTTATTGCTTTATTTAGATTATTATTCATTTATTGCTGAAATCACTTTATCATAAATATCTGTTGATAAAAATGTATCAACAACATCAGGAGTAATTTCGTCCTTAAAGTCATTCCAAATTGCTATCTCTTCTTCAGTTGGCTTTTTAATCTTCATACCATATTGCTCCATAACCTCAATAGCTTTTTTTTCCATTTCTCTTCCACTCTTTTGGTATTTTTGTCCTATATCGTTGGAAATTTCCATCATTATCTTTTGATGTTCAGGTTTAATTCTTTTCCAAACTCTTTCATCAACAATAACAGCTCCAACAAATGCACCCCACTTAAGATCAAGCATATTAGGCATTAAAGCAGACCACCCTGAGCTTAAAGATAAAATTGGAACGGTTTGCATACTATTAATCATACCAGTTTGAAGAGAGGTAAGAATATCTGTTTCTGAAACTGGAACTGCATTAAATCCAAACTCTTTAAAAAGCTCAACAGTAATGTAGTCTCCAGCAGTAGTGTAAATTTTAGCATCCATCAAATCTTGAGGAACTGAAATTTCTTTTGATGAAAACCAATATACCCATCCAATATCAACTAAAAATAATAACTTAAACCCACTCTGCGACAAGCCATCTGAAATATCATCAATCATTACCGATTTAACCTTATCAATATCTTCATAGCTTTTGAAACCCATTGGTAATGTGAAGGCTTGAATTTGATCAGTTAATTCTGCTAAACCTATGGAAGACATAGCTGAAGCTTGGATTTGACCAACGCGCATTTTTCTGATTGTATCTTTCTCCCCGCCAACAACGCCATTAGGATAAATTCTGAGTTGAACTTGTCCATCTGTTTCCTGTTGCCATCTTTGACCCATTTCAAAAAGCAGATTATAATACTCTGTACCTTCAGGAGCTACAGTTGCAAGCTTGATTATAATTGGTCTAGCAAAAATAGTATTTGTTAAAAAAAGGATCGTTAAGATATTTAAAAAAATTTTCATTGAAATAATTTACATATAAAATAAGTCATCTACTCTTGATTTTAACCATCTTGCCCTCGATTGAGATAATTTATTCGATTGTTTTAAACTTTTGTCTTTATTTATATCAATACTTATCGCTTTATCCAACAATTCAATAAATAATTTTTTGTCTTGTTTAGACACTGCATAGCTTTCAGCTAAAGTAACATAAATTGAAGCATTTAATCCTTTAGATTGTTTTTCAGCTAAATCAAAATAAGATAAAGCAGTTTTTTGTGCATTTTTATCTCCGCTTAAATCATTCAAATAAACACTCATCATAGCTGCACTTAAAGAGCCATTTTCCCAATCAGGTTTTAGAGAAATTGCATTTTCAATCAACCATTTAATTTTTGGTAAATCTATTAGATATTGAGGGTCACCCTGACTTGCTTGGATAGAACCTGCTATAGAACCACTTAACCAATATAGATAGTCAATATCCTCTCTTTCAAAATCTATTTTTTCATTGTTTTTCATCTTCTGAGAAAAGCCTTCATATTTAATTTCTAATGCATTAATTAAATAATTACGAGAAATCAAAAATAAATCTAGAGACTTTGAATAATAATCTCTTGATTTATAGTAATCACTATACATAAGCCTATCGCCTTTTTCCATTAAAATTCCATAAGCATATGTAATTCTGCTCTTTGAAGCATTCAAATAAAAAAGTCTATTATTTGGATTTTTTTGGATTTTTCTTTTTTGGGTATCAAAGGATAAAGGCATTGTTAATTCTGCAATTTCAGAACCAACCATCAAATTATTATTTATAGCACAGCTACTAAATAAAGAAATAAATATAAAAATATGTATTGTTCTTAAAAAATATTTTTTCAAATTAATCATATATTGGGTAGGATGAACACAATTCATTAACCTGAACTCTTACTAAATTAATCTTTTCTTTATTGTCGTGATTTAAAATTACCTGATCAATTAAATCAACAATAATCTTCACTTCTTCAATCCCCATACCTCTAGTAGTCATTGCAGGTGAACCAATTCTAATTCCACTTGTTACAAACGGACTTTTTGGATCATAAGGAATCATATTTTTATTTACTGTTATTCCTGCTTCATCAAGCGCTATTTCTGCAGTTTTTCCGGAAATATTTTTATTCTGTAAATCAATTAATACTAAATGTGTGTCAGTACCACCTGATATTAAATTATAACCTTTGTTTTTAAATTCATCAGCAAAACATTGAGCATTATTAAGCACGCTTTTAATGTATGATTTAAATGAAGGTTCCAGAGCCTCTTTAAACCCAACAGCCTTTGCCGCAATTATATGCATCAATGGCCCTCCTTGAATGCCAGGCATTACAGCACTATCAATTAATTCAGACATCATTTTAACTCTTCCAGATTTTGGAGCGACTTTGCCAAAAGGGTTTTCATAATCTTCACCCAACAGAATTATCCCTCCTCTTGGACCTCTTAAAGATTTATGGGTACTTGTAGAAACTACGTGACAATGAGGAAAAGGTGATGGATGCATTTCTGCAGCAATTAACCCTGAATTGTGACAAATATCTCCATGTAAAAAAGCGCCAACTTCATCTGCTATCTCTCTAAATTTTTCAAATTCTACTGTTCTAGGATAAGCGCTAGCACCACAAATAATAATTTTAGGTTTAAACTCTTTTGCCTTTTTAAGCATATCATCAAAATCAACCAGCCCAGTATCTTCTTTTACTTTAAAGGTGATGGAGTTATAAATTTGTCCAGAAAAGCTAACCTTAGATCCATGAGTCAAATGACCTCCATGGCTTAAATCCAAACCCATTATGCAATCACCAGGTTCTAAATAAGCTAAGAATACCCCCATATTGGCTGATGAGCCAGAGTGAGGTTGAACATTTGCATATTCAGCATTGAAAAGTCTTTTAGCTCTATTGATTGCTAAATTTTCTGCCTCATCTACATGAATACATCCACCATAATATCTTTTTCCAGGATAGCCTTCGGCATATTTATTTGTAAGAACAGATCCAGCAGTTTCAAGAACAGCTTTACTAGTGAAATTTTCAGATGCAATAAGCTCCAAATAACCATTCTGTCTGTTTAATTCGGATTGAATTATATCATAGATTTTTTTGTCTTTTTCTTTAACAATAGACATCGATTACCAGTCTGATTGCTTAGATAAAGATTCTGTTACCCAATCGTAACATCTTCCACTTGGAGAAACTTTTCCAGAAGCTTGAACATCTTTGTCAGTCATAAACCAATCAGCATAACTAAATAAAACCTCATTCTCTTCTAACCAATTCTTTTGCTTAAAATATTTTGAATTACCTTTGTTTTCAGCTTTAACAAAATATTCATACGCAAGTGATGCTACAATTTTATCAGATCGGGAAAAATTATCTCCCCTACAAGACTGCATAGCTTTATAATATAAATTACCCATGTGAGCCAAAGATTCAGCATTGTTTCTTGAAATCTTCATTGATTTTTCACCCCATTCAAAAGCAGATTCAAAATCGTCCATTTCAATACTGTTTACTGAAATTAACAAAGCAACTCTAAAATTATTTCTATCAAGCTCAAACAAATCTTCAAGAATGTCGACAGCATCATCGAAATCAGAGTTTTCATTATATGCTTTACTAAGCGACATGTAAACCATGCTGTTATCGCGATTGTAACTTAAAGTATTTTCAAGAACATTAATTGCTTCATCAGTATCACCATTAGACATTAATTTTTCAGCATACTCAACCGAATAGGAAGCATTATCAGGATTATCTTCAAATCTTGCCTTAAAAATTTCAAGTGGGTCTTCACCAGAATCTTCATAAACTCTTGCCAATTCTGACTGAACAGAAGAGTTATTTGGATCAATATTTAAAACTTTCTTTAAAACAGAAATTTGTTCATCTATTCTTCCCTGCTTTCCATAAGCCTTAGCTAGATCTCGAAGCGAATCTATATCTCTAGATCCAGAGTCCATTAAACGCTCATACTCAATAATCATTTCATCAATTTTATCTTGTTTTTTGTAAGCGTACGCTAATCTTGTCATTAAGGAAATATTATCAGGAAGCTCCTGAAGGCCTTTAGCTAAGACTTTTTCTGACTCTTCAAATTTTCCAAGATTTTGTAATGCTATTGACCAATAAAGATAAACATCATCAGTACTTACCCAATCTGAATTCCATTGATCGCACCTTAACTCCATCAAATCAGAATAGGATTGAGCACTTAACTCCCAATTGCTACTCCTATAATATTCTGCAGCGCTACTTGATAGTTGAGGACATCTATCTTCCTGTTCATACTCAATTGAATATGGATACCAACCTTCATTATAAATCAATCTAGTTGCTTCTCTACAATCAACCACTTTAATTTCTACATCATTAGTAATTCTTAATTGTTCACCTCTTTTACATTGTGCTTCTAAATTTGAGCTTAAAGCAAAAATTGTGATAATAATGAATAAATATTTTTTCATCTTACTTCCTTATACTTCTTATAAATTTAAATTTCTCTTCGTTTGACAAACCATAAATCTCCAATGCTTATACCTACATTAAACATGTGAAGAGTTTCATCTCCAGCAACATGTACGCCTGATCTATTTGCATACTTGTAACCAAAATCAATTTGATTTCCAGTAATACCAAAATTATAACCTACTCCTAAACCTAAACCAACTTCATTAATATTTTCAAGATTTTTAACGCCATAATTTTGAAAAAACATTGATGCTTTAAAATTAAAACGATCTCGAGAAAATGGTTGAGCAAATTTAATATATGATAAACTTAGCTTACTTTTATTTTTGATGTATCCTCCATAAATAGAGCTATCAAGACTATGTTTTCCATTATTACTTAGTTGTAACAATTCGAACTGGAAATGCTTTCTTGGACTAAATTCATAATCTGCGCCAATAATCAATGAATTAATTTTTAACTCATCTTTAAAGTTTTGACTTAAAGGCAAAAGAGCTTGACCGACATTTGGAAAGTCATTTACATCGTGATAATTATTATCATTCAAATCAATAAATGCTTGATAGGAGTCATTTTCAATATCAATCCCGTTTAAGGGTAAACTATATGCAACTGATAAAAATATTGGCTTTTCTTTTATGTTAAGTCTGTTTGTTGAATAATATAAATCAATCATATTTCCTGAGAAATAATCTCTTGACTGAAGAAGATGATTTTCATTATCAACAATAAGATTTCTAGTACTTCTTGAAGAGCCAAAAATAATATTAAGACTAGTTCCAAAACTATCACTTTCATTAAGCTTATAACCAAATGATAGCTGACCTTTTGATGGACCTCCAGATGAACTATTTATTCTTGAAAATAAAATATCTTCTTCATTAAATGAAAATGATGAAAAAGTACTATCGCTTATTACTATTTCCCTATTGCGAAATGGCTCAAGAGAAACTCCAAATGCAATCTTTTGCTTCCATGGAATAATTAGTTTAACTGAAGACAAAGAAAAGTTGGTACTGCTATTAGATTGAAAAACTGAATTTTGAACATTGACTGAAGTGTTCAAATAAGAGAAAAGTAAATTATGCCAGGTTGATGGATTAGATAAAGAAACTTTGTCCTTAAATGAAGGTAGCAATTCATTTGAAACACCTAAAGATGCAGCATCACTATTATCAACGGAAGATCCAAAACCATAACCACTCAATGCATTTTGAGGAAAAATGAAGCTAATAAAAAATATAATGAAAATTTTACGGTTCAACATACATAACCTCAATTGCATTTAAATTTAATCTGACTTTATCAAAAGGACTATTTACTGGTGCGCTATACAGCATTAATTCATTGTGCTGAAATAGACCATTTTTATAACCTTGTAAAAAAGCCTGAATAGGAATTTTAACTTGGTTGTCCTCAATCTTTCTTGAAATAATAAAATTTGCATCCGAAGAAATAATTTCTAACTCTTCTTCGTTTTCTACAAATGGAGTTGAAAATCCCCAATTTTGAACAGAATCTTGTAAAGCTGATACAATGACATAAAACTCATCATCTTCATTTAAGTTAGAATTCTCAACATCAAGAATAAGATTTGAGTTTTTAAAAAGCTCATTTCTTGAAAGTGAGTCAATAATACCAAGATCAAATTCTACAACTGACCTTAGACCTGAGCCTGAGTTTAAAGAAATATAATTAAAATCATTGTCTTCAATAGCTGGTGGAACAAAAACGCTTATATCTGCTTGTGAAAAGAAAGTAATGAAAGTATCTAGCGTAGTTTCCTCATCTACAAATGCTTTAAACCAAACTCTCATCTTAGGTCCATTTGAAGATTCATTACTTTCAATTGTAAATAACTCATTCAATGATCCATCTTCATCTTTGATCATAAATGTCCTTGCTGGATAAGTATCAGCATCAAAAAAATACTCTTTGAGTAAATCTAAATTGCCAGAATCTGGCTCAAACATAAATTTGATTGAATCAAGTCCTGTCGTATCAGGAGCAACAATTTCAGATGAAAGATTTAATGTATTTAAAAGCATAGAATTATTTTCAAAATCAATAAAATTATCTTGTGTATAGTAATTTAATGAGTCTGAAAATACACTATCATCATCAGCAATAATTGAATAAAGACCTAAAGTAAAATCAGTTTGCAAAGAATCAGAAGTTTGAAAAAATACCATGGCACTATCTACCTGAATTGAATCAGCTAAAAGATCTACTAAACTAACTGGCGGAATATTTCCTGAAAACAAAGTCATTTGAACTAGAGAAAATAAATTTTCCGAATCTTTGACATTACCAAAATGAAGCTTTGAATTAGATGAAAATGAAGGAAAAGACTGAAACAATTTATTATTTGTTTGAGGTAATGAAGCTGTCTTTATAGTTCCTTCCCTATTTTCAATTTCATCATAAAGAATTGTTTCTTCGCTACAAGATATTAAAAAAATTACAGCAATTAGAATTTTCTTTAAATATTCAGAAATTTTTTTCATACTATTAAATCGTCTTAATAACTTTTTCAATTTCATCTAATAAGGGGGAAAAATTTCCATCTGATTTTGAAATATCAACATGTGAGCAGGATTTTGAGTCTTTGAAAATTTTAGTCTTCATTAAGTTTCCATATACTTTTTCTTCATCATCTACTATGATTGTTGCATCAGCATTTGCACAACCAATTTGATTTAAATTGTACGATTTTAATTCCTTTATAGTTTCAGAATTAAAAGGAAGATTTGAATGATCAAAAATTACATCCTTGTTTAAAGAATTAGTGATATAAATTGTTTTAATTTTTGAAAGCTCTTTATCCTTTTTTGCTAATTTTTTGAGCAAGTAAGGTACTAGTGCTGATGTCCATCCATTACATACAATTATATTTGGAAACCAAAAAAGATTAGGAAGCATTTTTATTGCTGCAAGTGAATACATTGAAAACCTTAAATTGTTATCAGATAAAAATCTTCCGTTTTTTGATTTAAAAAGTAAATTATTTAAATCATCGAAATATTCTTTGTTTTCTAAAAAATAAACTTGTAAACGAGACTTAGGTAGAAAGGCGCTTTTTGCAGAACATTCATAACTACGTTCATCAAAATCAAAAAGAATTTCTTTGAGTCTAATAACTTCTCTTAAAATGTATTTTCTTTCACTAATAAAACCATATTTTGGCATCAAACATCTTACATCATTGCCCATTTCTTGTAAGCCAAGAGGGATATCTACAGAAAGATTCGCTAAATTAGAAACCGATGCAAATGGCTCCATTTCGCTATTAATATAAAAGATTTTTTTAACCATGATAATGAGCAAAAGAAGTTAACTAAACACTACCAAAACTACAACTGACAATAATAATTAATTTTTTGAAAAATTTGCTACTAAAGAAAGAATAATAAAACAAAGCAACATAAAAGAACCGCCAGCTGAAAGAAATGGTGTCGGTAGTCCTTTTACAGGCATTAAACCAATAGTCATTGCGGAATTAACAAATATATGCGAAAAAAGAATTGATGTTAATCCTACAATAACTAAGGAAGAAAAATAATCAGATAATCTAAAAGCAATATCTAATAAAGTTTTAATAAGCATGAAGAATAAAAACATGATAATTGCGATTCCAAAAAAACCAAATTCTTCTGCAATAACAGATAATATAAAATCAGACTCTTGTACAGGAAGAAATTTCAATTGTGTTTGAGAGCCTTGACCCCAACCTTTTCCAAATAATCCTCCCGACCCAATTGCGGTTATACTTTGAATTATATGATACGATGATCCCATTGGATCTAAATCCGGATTAAGAAAATCAATAAATCTTTGTCTTTGATATCCATTTAGAAAATCATTCCAAAAAAAAGGAAATAATAATCCTGTAAAAATATTTGCAAAATATATGGAGATTCTTTTCAAAAGACTTCCTTGAAACGTCATAAAAATAATAAACATTAAAACCCCCCAAATATTAAAAATCATATTATTTGAAGCAGCAATAATAGTAATTACAGGAGCTATTAAGAGAAAAAGAGTAAAACCATTAACACCAGCCCAAAGCATGATAGGCAATACTGGAGCAATAATAATAACCGCGGTTCCAAGATCTGGTTGATTTAAAACTACAAAAGATGATAGTAAAGCAATCAAAATTGGGATTATAACAATATAGCCTTCTTTAACTTCTAATTGATGATTAGAAAGATATTTAGCTATCAGGATAATTGTAGCACATTTTAAATATTCACCTGGCTGAATATAAAAAAAACCAAGATCAATCCATCTGTAGGTATTTTCAACTGGCGACAGTAAGAAGGGAACAAAACATAACAAAATTGAAGAAATATAAATTAGAGTTGAATTGTCATGAATTGTTTTAACATTTATCTGATTAAGGATGAAAAAAATAAAAAATGAAAAAAATATGAAAATGATTTGTCTCATAAATGAACTATTTAGAGATAATGGATCAGCAGAAATGCTATAAAGAGTAATCAGTCCAAAAGTAATTAACAATGATACAATTAAATATAATCTACCTAAGTACTCATTAGATCCATAAATGTAATTACTTAAGAGATTCATTTAAATACCATTTCAACTTGCTCATTTGTAAAAAAATTAACAATATCTCCTGCTATCGGTGATGCTACTGCACCACCACCACCACCATTTTCAACTAATACAACTAATGAATATGTTTGACCTTCAAAATCGAAGAATCCGTTAAACCATGCATGAGGTTCTCCGTGAGGGTTTTCAGCAGTACTTGTTTTTCCATACAATTTTACATCTGATTGCTTAGCTCTCCATCCACTTCCACCTTCAGCATTAACCACATCATATAATCCTTTAATAACCCTATCCCATGTTTGTTCTGAAAGAATGATGTCATCATAATATTCAACTTTTTTATTAGCATTAAGTTTAAGTTTAGCAGTTTTACCTTTTGATGCAATATGATTAATATATCTTAATGATTGCAGCGGTGTAACTAAAATATCTCCTTGGCCAAGTGTAAGATTTAATAACACCCCTCTTTCTGACCACCCCCATCTTCCATAAGTATTTATGAAAAATTCTTTATCAGGAATCTGTCCAATTAATTCGTTTGGCAGGTCAATATCAGTTTTGTTTTGAAAACCAAATATTTTAGCTGTTTTTGTCCAATCTGCTAATTTAATTAACTGAACTGTCTCATAGAAATAAACATTACAAGACTGTGCAATTGCCTTATTTAAGTTAACTAATCCGTGACCATCTTGCTTCCAACAATTAAATGTATTTGAACTTCCTGGCGGAATATAAGATCCTGTACACATCAAACTATCTTCAGGATCTAATAATCCGTCTTCAATTAAGTTAAGGGCAGTAATAATTTTAAAAGATGATCCGGGAGGATACAAACCTGCTATATTTCTATTGATGATAGGCTTATTTTCATCTGAAAGTAAATCATTCCAATCTTGGTCTGTTGTTTCACCTCTATAAATATCTAAATTATAAGATGGATTACTTACCATTGTCAAAATATCTCCTGAATTAACATTAGAAACTAAAATAATTCCTTTTTGATCGATCAAAAGGTTTTTAGAAAACTGTTGTAATTTTGAGTCAATTGATAGAGTTAAATTTTTACCAGGATAAGCAGGAATATTGTTGACATTAACCCTGTTAATTTTTCTTCCGTATGTATCAACCTCAATATAATTAATACCTTTAGAATATCTTAATTCGTTTTCATATTGCTTCTCAAGACCCTGCCATCCAATAAGTTCACCGGCCCTATATAACTTAGATTTATCTAAAAATGGAAGAGATTCACGATCTAATTCTCTAAGATATCCAAGAAAATGTGCATCTTTTAAAACATCATTATACAGCCTTTCATCAAACCTTTTATATTGAAATCCAGCAAGTTCTAAACGTCTTTCTTCAATTTGAGATATATCAGAAAAAGAAAGATTTTTTGCTATAACAGTTGGCAAAAATCGACCCTGATTATATTTTTTATATCTTCTTGAAAGCTCATCAATCGATATTTCAGTAATGTCAGAGATAATTTGAAACTGTTTTTCTTTATCATCGAGCTCATAAGGTGTGACTGTCAGAATATATGTAGGATAATTTTCGACCAACACAACTCCATTCCTGTCAAAAATAAGTCCTCTAGGCGCATAAGTGGCTTGAGCTCTTACGCTATTAACTTGAGACTTAGATGAGTATCTTTCATATTCAATTACTTGAAGATAAAAATACCTAGAAAGAAGGGTTAATATAGAAAATATTAAAACAAACAGAAGTGTCCTATAATGAAAAATATCTGCTTTATTTTCAATTTTAAGCACTTAGAATCTTATCCTTTAAAGAAAAGAGAGTAATTAAAATAAATCCAATAAAGCATGTGAAGTACGTGACAAAAAACCAATTGATTAAAAATAGAAAAAAATCATTAAAAAAGAAGAAGTCATATCTAAATAATGAATATATGAAAACACCAAGGTGCACAAAAGAAACCCAATATATATCAAAATTTCTAAACGCAAAATTAAAACTTATTTTTGAAGCCCAAAATCCACAAATTGAAAAAACCAAACTAGAGGCTCCAACATAAATTCCACTAAAAAGTACAAAATCAGTAAACAATCCTACTAGAAAACCATATAAAGTAGATTGTGAAGTATTACCGAGTGGCATTGAACAAAGAATTACGTATAGCAACATAATATTTGCTTGATAGCCATTAAAAGTAAGTAGTTCTGAAAATATTAATTGCAATAGAACAGCTATTGGAAAGTATTTTATATAAAACTTCACTTCTTTACCTCTTCAAATAATACAAATAATTGGTTTATAGTAGATAAATCAGAGAAGAGTCTCATTGTAACAACTCTGTTTGAACTATCAGACTTTTCAAAAGTACTCACAACTTCACCTATAGGAAGATTTGGAGGAAAATAGATGCTTAGACTAGAGGTCAAAACAATATCACCAATCTCAATATCAGATATTTTCTTAAGTTCTGCTACTTCACAAAGATCTTCTCCAATCCATCTCATTATACCCTCTACTTCATCAGGAGCAATTTTAACGCTTAATCTAAAATTGACATCACTAATAAGTTGAACTTCAGATGAAGATTTAGATACTGCCACAACTTTACCAATTACTCCTTTCGAAGAAAGAACTGGTAAGTTTTTTGATACTCCATCATTAGAACCTCTGTTAATAATGATCGATGACATATTAGCACTAACGCCTTTAGAAAGCACATCTGCACCAACAAAATCAATGTTTTCTCTTTTCTTGAAATTTAAAAACTCTCTGTATCGGATATTTTCATTTTCATGTACTTTTAGAACTTGATTTTCAAGACTTAAACGTAAATTCTCAGAGGATAAAACTTCTAATTTTTTATTTAAAAAAAGCTGGTTATCAAGCCAATTAAATGGTTGATAAAGAAATGAAAAGCTATTTAGTGAATTTATTTTTGCATTTTTAATTAAATCTGAATCATTATTAAAAATAAGTGTAAATGAAATAAGTAAGCATAAAACTAGGGTTATTTTTTCTTGATAGTTTTGAAAAATTAATTGAATTCTAGACATGTTTATAGTAGAACATGCTTAAATTTTTCCAGGTCTTCAATGACTGCTCCACAACCTTTAACAATTGCTAAATGAGGTTCATCAGCAACATTTACAGGCACACCAGTTTTCTCTCTAAGAACTTGATCCAAACCTCTAAGCTGGGAGCCACCACCTGCAAGAACAATACCTCTATCGATAATATCTGAAGAAAGTTCAGCTGGAGTAGCCTCCAAAGCATCTTTTATTACATCCAAAATTCTTTTAACAGGATCTTTCAATGCCTGTCTTATCTCGTCCGATCTAATATCAATAGTTTTTGGTATACCTGATACTAGGTCTCTTCCTTTTACTAGAATATTTCTTGATCTAGTTCTCATTGCTGATCCTACTGAAATTTTTATTTGCTCTGCTGTTTGAGCGCCAATTTCTAATTTGTGCTCATTTCTAAACCAATGCTGAATGGCATCATCCATTTCATCTCCAGCTACTCTGATTGCTTTTTTAGTAACAACGCCATTAAGCGAGATAACAGCAACCTCCGTAGTTCCTCCACCGATATCAACAATGATGTTTCCAACTGGCTTACTTATGTCAAGACCGATTCCTATGGCAGCAGCTACAGGTTCATCGACAAGAAATACTTCTCTGGCTGCTTGTTTTTCTCCAGAATCTCTTACAGCTCTTCTTTCAACTTCTGTAACTCCAGATGGAACACATATAACCATTCTTGGTCTTGTAAGTCTATTTAAATTCACTTTTCTAATAAATCCTTGGAGCATTTCATCTACTGCGGTAAAGTCAGCAATAACACCGTCTCTTAACGGTCTTATCGTTTCAATACCTTCATGAGTTTTACCGAGCATTTCTTTTGCATCATCTCCAACTGCTAAAACAGCTCCAGTTTTTGTTGAACGGGCAATAATAGATGGCTCGTTGATGATTATACCTTTACCAGATAACCAAATTAATGTATTAGCAGTTCCGAGGTCTATTGCAATGTCGCCACTAACCCAATTAAAGCTATCTGAAATTGAATTTTTTATTGATCCAAAGAAACTCATAGCCTGTAATTTATGAAATATTTGATATTAAACATTAGTTTTTTATTTAGATAATCCCTGCTTGCTTAAATCATCTGCTTCAGTATTTTTATCTCTAAGTACATGATTAATATTCCATGAATTAAATCTTGAAAGAAGTTGATGAGTTTTTTTATGTAAGGCAGCCATTCTTTCATTCTTAACCTTATAATCCCCATTAATTTGCTTTACAACTAATTCACTATCTGCAAAAATTGATATTTTAGAAATATTATTTTTTAAACAAAGATCTATACCTTTAATCAAAGCTAAATATTCGGCCTCATTATTTGTTTTTATACCAACATTTTCAGAGAAAGAAAATAAAGTTTTATCTTTGGCCCTGATTATACCCCCAATACCTGCATTAATTGGCTTATATTCACTATCAAATTCACAAGCACCATCCGTAAACAACGAATATTCTACAGAATCTATATCGTTTGAAAGTAATTGCTCTAAGCTTGATAAATCATTACTTGAAAAAGATGATTTGTATTTATCTAATATTTTTGAAATTTTTTTATTTTTACTGTTCATGTTTTTAATATATAAATGGTGTTCTAAGCCTGTAATCTCCAAAACCAAAATCATCTACAAATCTAAATTCTTCATTTATTTGAAAATAATACCATGTTTCGTAATTATAGCTTTGTTGAGGATTCATTGACCTTGAAATATCATCAGGCCTTCCAAAAAGAATATAAATCATACCCATATCAGATCTCCAGCCTCCAGAAGTTCCTCTGGAAAAATTTTCTTCAGCAAAAGCAACTCTTTTGTAGTATTCAATCATTAATTCATTTTCTTTGGTAGTAACATCAGGATCTCTCTTTGCCCAAACTTTTTTAAAAAACTTTTCTTGATCCGAACTCTTTAATTGTCTCAGTTCTTTTCTCTCTTCCGTGCTTAGGATAAAATTCATTTGGTCTAAAGCTGTATTGACATTTTTAATAGAAGAAAGCATTAAATAATCATTCTTAAACTCAATTGGAAAAGATTTAGATGAAATATTTCCGTCTTGAGAAACTTGGATTTTTACTCTTAAATCTGATGTATCAACGTTTTCTATAGGAATCTGAAGAAGTTTATAATCATAATTTTTATTTGCTTCATCTTCAAAAGAATTATTCCAAACTGTTTTTTTGTCAGAAACCAACGAAATATCTAAAAAATAATCACCTTTATCTAAAGCAAAATATTGATAAAACTCTAAAATATTATCTTTTACCTCAACTTTTTTAATACTAATTGGATACTTATCAAGGCCAAATTTCCAATTTCCTTTTTTATTCTTTACAAATATTGGATCAAAAATTTTAGAATACTTGCCAGATGGTAGATTTTTTTTTGTGAATTTTTTTTGCTTCTTTCCGGTTAATTTCGTATCCATATCCTTTAATGAAAAATTAACGTTAAACTCTTGCAGTGGAATTTTAAAAGAATAAGTAATTATTTTGGGATTAGCCCTAGAAACAGTTTGAGAGAAATTGTCAACTACAATAGTTTCTGAAAAAGATCTTTCATCAATCTTGCTTCCATCTTCTGATATGAGAGAAATATTGAGATCATAAGTAGACTCAAAGTTGGTATCTTTCTTCAAAAATTGGAGATTCCTATTATATATTTCCACAAAAGCAATTACTTCTATACTATTCTCCAATGGTCTCAAAATTACATTTGTTTTGTAGGAGTTAATATTTGAATTGATTCCTTGAGCTCCAACTAAAGTTGTAAAAAGAATTATTAAGATATTTTTTTTCATAGAGATAGCCTTAATTTAATTAAACCGGTGCTTGTAAGTAATACCAAAAATTCATCAACTTGTTCCAGCTTGAAAATATTTCTAATAAAAGAAAAATCATAGAAATTGTTTAATTGTTCTTCTTCTAAATCATAGATTACTAAGCCGCCAGACGTTCCAATATATAGATTGCTATTTATGAGCAAAATATCATTAACCTTGTTGTTAAAGTATAGGCTTGAAGGAATGAATTTATTATCTCCAATGCTTAAAATTCCTTTTTCAGAAGAAAAAAATAAGAAGTTTTCGTTTCCATAAATTCCATTAACCCTAAAATTTTCTTTAAACAAAAATTCAAACTCCTCAACATTTATATTTTCTTCTTTATCAAAAATATAAACCCTTCCATTGAGAGATAAATGAAGTTTATCACTGATGACATCTAAATAATTAATTGATAAATTATTCCTTTTTATGAGATTTGAGATTTGTGAATTAACAACTTTCTTACTTTTCCTATCAAGAACAATTAAATCTCTTTTCGAAGCTATATAAATTTTACCATCTAAATATTCGATAAATTCAATTCTTTGCGATGGTATACCCTTTTCATAACCTAAAGTCCTAAAAAAATCACTTTTTTTATCATAAATAACTACTTTTCCATCAGAGCCAAACCATACTTCGTTTTTGATTATTTCACTCGAATAAAAATCAGCACTGAAAAATCCAGAGTAATTTATTTCCAAAAAATTATTTATTTCGTCAAAGCTATTATCAATTGAGGAGATTCCGTTTATCTGGTTATTATTGATACCGCCTACCCATAAATTATCCTTAATTGAAACTGTTAATGGAACTGAAACTGCAATACCAACTGTTTTAGGAGATATAGTTTTGCTAAAATCATCAATATAGAGTAATTGTCCATTTGACAATCCAATCCAACTAAATCCATTTTCAGTTATCAATAGTGAATGATAATCATGAAAAATACCACTATTATCAGCTGCAGAATCATTTCCTAAAAGCCAGCCTTCTTCAACAAAATAATCCTCAAATAAAAAATCTTTGGAAATAAATCTATTTTTAAAACTAATATCACCCCAATCAATATTTTCTTCATCTGGATAAGTAAAAACTCCAAGAAAAGATCCGCTTACATGATCTAGCTTGACGAAAGTTGAAGAAGTTTTTATCCATAAGAAATTTTTTGAAGATCCTAAATCTTCGATATTTCTCAAAGAATTAATTGATAGTTTATTTAATTCAATCGTATTCCAGTTTCCCTCTCTTGTATTTGAAAATTCTAATCCTCTATTTCCAATTATCCAAAGTATACCTGTGTTTTTATCAACATAAACATGCTTAATTTTATTTGATTTGATTCCTTGACCTAAAAACAGGTTTGAGTCAAAGTTTCTTGAAAATTTATTGAATCTTAAAATACCATTTGCATCTGTAGCAAAGAAAATATATTGATATCCTTCAGATATAGAATTTATAGATTCATTTTGTCTTATAATTTCCCAGTCATACAAATCAAATCTTTGGTCAATTTGTGCATAAAGAATATCAAAGAAAAAAATAAATTGAATAAAAAAAAATTTATTTATTCTTGCGCGATGAATTCTTTTTAAAACCTTTTCTAACTTTTGATACATGTCCGTTATCTAAATAAATTATCACACTAGCAAATTGTTTCAAAAAATAATCATTGCTGGACGACAATAAAACTGTTGTTCCAAGTATATTATTCATCTTGACAATTTTTTTTCTTAGCATTATCTCTGTTCTTGGATCAATTGATAGTCCATAATCATCAATCAATAACACTCTCGGATCCTTTTCAACTCCAATAACAGTCTTTAACCAGTGCCTCTCCCCATCTGAAATTAAGTTAATTGGGGTTTTCCAAACTGTTTCCATTTGAAAACTAGTAAAATGCCTAGATTTTATTTGTTGAGTTTTTTTAGGAAATTTTTTCTTGACGAATTGTTCAACAGTTAAAGAAGAATTCACTGATTTAACATCAAGATATTGAATATCTTGGTGTTTCTTTATTTTTCCAAAAAAACCTTTTTTAAATTTATTTCCCTGATAAAGAACTGTACCACTTGTTTCTTTAGTTTCTCCAGCTAAGACTTTTAATAAAGAAGTCTTCCCTGAGCCAAAATTTCCACAAATGCCGTAGATTAAGCCATTGTGAAACTTTAGAGTTTTTATTTCTAAAGCTTTCTTAGTTTTAAACCTTAGCTTAAGGTTTTGAACATCGTATATTTGTTTATGTTCCATTGTATCCTCCAAAAAAGGACAGCAAAACTATTCAATATCTTCTAAATATTTTTCAGCATCTATGGCGGCCATGCAACCAGATCCAGCAGCAGTAATAGCTTGTCGATAATGATCATCTTGAACATCACCACATGCAAAAACTCCTGGAATATTAGTTAAAGTGGAATCAGATTTAGTAATAATGTATCCATTATCATCTAAATCAATTACCCCATTAAAAAGATCTGTATTAGGGTTATGACCAATTCCATAGAAAACACCCTCGCATTCAAAAGTAGATTTTTCTCCTGAAATAGTATCATTAAGCACAATGCTTGAGACTCCATCTTTTTGTGAACCGACAATAGAATCAATGCTTTTATTAACAATTATGTCAATAAGAGAATTATTTTTTGCTCTATCTAACATAATTTTTGAAGCTTTAAATACTTCACTTCTGTGAATGATAGTTACTTTTTTTGCAAATTTAGTGAGGAATGATGCTTCCTCCATAGCTGAATCACCACCTCCAACGACAACAATGTTTTTATCTTTAAAGAAATATCCATCGCATGTTGCGCAAGTACTAATTCCATAACCCATTAACTCTTCTTCCTCTTTTAGGCCTAACATTCGAGCAGAAGCTCCAGTAGAAATAATAACAGTTTCTGATAGAAATTCTTCATCTCCAACATAAACTTTATAGGGTTTTGAACTAAAATCTACTTTAGTAACGTGTTTAAAAAAACATTCAGCTCCAAATTTCTTGGCTTGATCTCTGAATAAGTCCATCATCTCAGGGCCCATAACTCCATTAGGAAAACCAGGAAAATTTTCAACATCTGTAGTAATTGTCAATTGTCCACCAGGTTGATTTCCCTCAAAAACAATGGGTTTCAAATTTGCCCTTCCAGCATAGATTGCTGAAGTCAGTCCGGCAGGACCCGAACCAATAATGATTGTTTTATGAATAGTTTTATCTGTCATCAAATTAATATTGTTAACTAATGATTTGGTTAACATTATCAATTAATGTCTGTTCAGACTGTAAACCAACCTCTTGCTTAACAATTTCACCATTGTTAAAAAATAAAAGGGTTGGAATGCTTCTTATGCCGTATTTTACGGGCGTTTGCTTGACTTCATCAACGTTTACCTTACCTATCACTACTTTATCGCCAAATTGGTCGCAAATATTATCTAAAATTGGTGCTATAGCTTTACAAGGACCACACCACTCAGCCCAAAAATCAACAATTACAAGCTTATCCGAATTAATGACAAGCTCTTCAAAGTTTTCATCAGTAATTTTTACAGTTTTATCAGACATAAATTTTCCAAATCATTAAATAATAAACTTCTGAATTTATATGATTTATTTTAATTGAGTAACAAAAAAATAATATCTAAGAGATAACCTTAAGAAATCTTCTCTTACCAACCTTAATAACAAGCTCTTCTTCTGATGGAGAAATAACAAAATTGATATCATTGCAAACTTGTCCATTAATTTTTACAGCATTCTGACTTAATAACCTTTTGCCTTCGCCCTTGCTAGTTATAAGGCCCTCTTGTGTTAAGAGTTCAAGCAATCCAACATCAGCATCTATTTTAATACTTTGCATATTTTCAGGATTATCTCTCTTAACAAATATTTGCTCAAAAGAACTTTGAGCTAAATCAGCTTTCTCCTCTGAATAATATTTTTTAACCAAATCTTTTGCTAAACTTCTTTTTATATCTCTAGGGTTATTAGCATCATCCTTAAGAAGTGATTTTACTTCATTAATTTTTTCTCTATCAGCAAAAACAGCAAGTTTATAATACTTTAAAATCATGGAGTCGTTTATAGACATAATTTTTCCATACATATCCTCTGGAGAATCATCTAAAGCTATATAATTATCATAAGATTTAGACATTTTTTCAACTCCGTCAGTACCTTCTAACAATGGAAGCGTAATAATTGATTGAGGGTCTTGACTATATTCTCTTTGAATATCCCTTCCAACAAGTAAATTGAATTTTTGATCAGTTCCTCCAAGCTCTACATCTGCATTGATTTCAACAGAGTCCATTGCTTGAGCTAGAGGATATAAAAATTCATGCATTGATATAGGAGTTTCTGATTCAAATCTTTTAGTAAAATCATCTCTTTCAATCATGCGAGCAACAGTATATTTGCTACTCAATTTTATAACATCTTCGAAGTTCATTTTATTAAGCCAAGTGCTATTAAATATAACTTTAAGATTTTTTACATCAAGTAATACTTTAGATTGTTGAATATATGATTCTGCATTAACTTTTGCTTCTTCTAATGTGAGTTGAGGACGTGTCTTATTACGCTCAGATGGGTCGCCAATCATAGCTGTAAAATCTCCAATTACTAGAACCGCTTGATGACCTAAATTTTGAAAGTCTCTTAATTTTTGCAATACCACTCCATGTCCAATATGGAGATCAGGTCTGCTCGGATCGCAACCGAGCTTAACTGTTAAAGGCTTATTATCAGATTTAGATTTTTCAAGCTTTTTTCGTAAATCATTGAGGGGTATTACCTCTTCAGTTCCTCGAGATATTAATTCTAGCTGATCATCTACAGGTAAAAAAGTCATTATCTTTCTCTCATTTCTCTTTTTGCCTCTCTATCAAGATCTTTTATCTTTAAAGATTCTTTTTTCTGATACATTTTTTTACCTCGTGCGGTAGCAAATTCTATTTTTGCAATTCCTCTCTTAAAGTATGCTTTTAAAGGTACAATAGTAAGACCTTTCTGAGCAACAACATTCTTTAGCTTAATTATTTCTTTTTTACGAAGAAGCAGCTCTCTATCTCTCGTTGGCTCATGACCTTTAATTCCAGTATGTGAATAGGGACTGATATGAGCATTAACTAGGAAGAAGCAATTTTTTTTTAGAGTTACAAAACTATCTTTTAGGTTTAGTTTTTTTTCCCTCAAACTTTTAACCTCGCTTCCTAAAAGAATTATACCAGATTCATATTTATCAATTATGGTATAGCTATAAAATGCTTTACGATTATTACTTATTATTTCAATTTTTTCTTGCATAAAAAAAAGTTTTTAACAAAACATTAAATTACTGTAAGTCAACATATTTATAGCTTTAGAAAGTTATTAACAAAGTGTGTATAATTAATGTGTGTTATATTATTAT
>CEVX01024660.1_pt1 | contig 25186 bp, 26 predicted proteins | sample 356561 | NCBI WGS metagenome assembly CEVX01 (sample SAMEA2623886, study PRJEB7988) | marine metagenome | biome: marine biome (ENVO:00000447); feature: surface water layer (ENVO:00002042); material: "saline water (ENVO:00002010), including plankton (ENVO:xxxxxxxx)" | depth 5 m | reverse complement strand
ATTTGTGATAAATTAAAATTACAAATTGAGTCTGAGGGAGCATACGTCATTGGTATAACTCCTGAAGATACGAAGGCTGTTGAGACAACTTTTCCGGTTTATCGAGATAAGTCTAGATCTTTTTCAAAAAAGCCATACGCCAGTTACTTAGATCACTTTTTATTGCTACGCAGAGATAAATACATCGCAGCAACGAGCCAAGTAAATAATCATTGTGAAATAATTGATAAGATAACGAAGTTAACCTAACTTTTATTGTTAAGTTTTCCAATCAGGATCTAGTTTGTCAAGCAAGCGCCAAAATGCTGGCCATTCAGGATGACGCACTACAGCTCCACCTTGTGCGCTACCCCCTTCAAATTGTTGCCGAGTATGTTTTATCACATCTTCTGGAATTTTACTTATCTCTGCTCCTGAAGCTAAAGCTCGCAATTGAATGTCAGAATTCCTAATATAAATCTGATGTCTGACAAAAGCCCATATTGCACTTGGACCTGCTGTAAGGAGACCATGGTTCTTAAGCACTAATGTGTGATTTTTGGTACCCATTGCGCTTATTAAGCGTTTTTTTTCTGATGAATCTAATACTATTCCTTCAAAGTCATGATATCCAATTCTCTCATACAGTTGACAGGCTTCTTGTACCATCGGGATAAACTTTTCGTTTATACTGCACATTGTTTGGCTAATAGGTTCATGCGTATGCATTACGCAATGTAAATCATTCGACCGAGCCTCATGAATGGCTGAATGAATATTATAGCCAGCCTTGTTTATAGGCATATCCACGTTATCCAATTTGTTTCCTTCTAAATCTAAACGGATAAGGTTCGACGCTCTTATCTCATCATATCGTAAACCAAAAGGATTGATTAGAAATGTATCTGTATTTGGAATTCTCAAAGTAATATGATTGTAAACGACACTCGTCCATCCATAATAATCTGTTAATCTATAAACAGCAGCAAGGTCTACGCGCGCTTTCCACTCATCGTCGCTCATCCCTTTTGGTGTTTTTGGGTAGGTAATATCTAAACTAGTAATTGTCATGAAATGTCCTTTCGGTATTAAAAGCAATTATTATACATTTTTTAAAAAAGAAAAAGATGTTCACTAATTTAAATTGCTTTTGGCTATTCCTTATGCTGTTATCAATCTTTGAAACTATTCTTAAACAAAGTGAAACTACGTTGGCTGCTCTGAAAAACATTAAAACAATGAAATTATATCCTGAGGCGAAGCGTATTTTTCGTGAACTGGATAATTTAGGAGTTAAAGAAAATGAAGCTATTGATGTAAAAAGTTTGTTTACTTTTGATCAGCTTCATTACCATGGTATTCAGTCTGTTCAGGCTTGCATTAATGCTCTGAATTTAAAGAGAGGTGATAAGCTGCTTGAAATTGGCTCAGGGTGGGGTGGGCCTTCTAGGTATATTGCTCATATGGTTGGGGCAAATGTTGAAGCATTAGAATTACAAAAAGATTATCACAATGTTGGATGTAGTTTGACTGAAAGATGTGGGTTGGCAGATAGAGTGGCACATGTTTGTACTGATTTTCTGACTTATGAAAATAAGAGTAATCATTTTAATAATATCGTTAGTTGGCTAGCCTTGTATCATATACCAAATAGACAAAAATCTTGTTTAAGAATTTTTGAACTTTTAAAGCCAGGAGGAAGAGTTTTCATAGAAGATCTCACACTAATGAATCGAAATGCAAACGTAAATTGGGCCTTACTAAAAAGTGATTTATTTGCGAATTCATTAATTAGCATTGATGATTACAAAAGTTATTTTGAAAATGTTGGATTTAAAATTGACGTTTGCGAGGATATGACAATTGATTGGTCCGAATTCACGAGAAATAGATATTCTAATTTCTTAGAAAGAAAAAATGAATTCATCAATTTACATGGAAAAGAGTTATTTGATCAAATGGAGTATTTTTATATGAAAATTGTTGAGTATTTCAATATGAAAGCCATTGGAGGATTGCGTCTTATCTGCTCCAAATAAACTGTCATTGGCTTAAATTTTCAAGAAAATGCTTGAATATTTTATTTAATAGTTCTTCTCTTAATTATGAGCGCGTTTTCTAAATTAAATCCCCAAAAAAAAGCACTTATCTACATGTTTTTAGCCATGTTCTTTTTTACAGGCATGAGTATTTTTATCCGCAAATCCTCTGAGCAATTGCATATAATGGAGGTCATATTTCTTAGAAATCTTCTAGCATGCATAATTATTATACCGATACTGGGGTCTTCAGGACTTCACAATTTTAAGATGAGAGAGCCAAAACTATTTTTTTTCCGAGCGATTGTTGGTAGTATTGGAATGATAGCTGGTTTTATTGCCTTTACATTAATACCCTTAGCACAAGCCACGGCTATTAGTTTTACAACACCTATTTTTGTGACGATTGGTGCGGCCTTGGTCCTTGGAGAAGTTATAAAACTAAGAAGAATTATAGCGATAATTATAGGATTTTTGGGAATGTTAATTATCGTTCAACCTGGCTCTGGCGCACTTTCTGTGGGCGTTTCATTGGCTTTTATATCCGCCGTAGCTCACTCGGGCAATGGATTGTTGGTAAAAAAAATGACTGCGAAAGAGTCAGCTAATGCCATCGTTGCGTGGATGGTAATTCTAATAGTCCCGATTACAATAATTCCAGCGATTTTAGTATGGGAGTGGCCAGGACCTGAAACTTGGATATACCTGTGGTTGTTAGCCATTTTTGGAACCCTTGGACATTTATTCTTTACTCGTGCATTTGCTCTTGCTGAGATTACGAGCTTGCAACCTTTGGAGTTTATTAAATTACCTATGACTGCTCTAGTTGCTTGGTTAATTTTTTCTGAGGTTCCAGGTTACTGGACTTGGATTGGTGGTATAGTGATATTTTCCTCTACAATTTACATCACGCAAAGAGAAGCAAAGCTCAATAGATCAACAGTTTCAAGTACAAATATTTTAGGTCCAAAATAGGCTTAGGAAATCTAAATTAATTTATATATCATTTCACATTTTTTGAGTTACAATCATTTAAGAAATTAAAAATGCCTTAAATATTGCACTCTTATTCATGCGATATTTTAACTTTAAAGGAAGATTGTTTTGAAAGTTGCAAAAAGAAAGTGTCGAGCGCGTGATTTGGGTTTACCGTTTTCAGGGACAACAGGTAATAATAATGCCATTACAGATATAGCTGGGTTAAGTGTAGGCTTTTCAACAATAACTAATCATGAAAAAAACATACGAACAGGTGTCACTGCGATTATCCCTCGTGAAGATAAAAATGAACCAATGCCAGTATTAGCGGGTCAATTTACTCTAAATGGGAATGGAGAAATGACAGGGACCCATTGGGTTAATGATGCAGGATATTTCTTAGGTCCGATATGTATTACCAATACGCACTCAGTAGGAATGGTTCATCATGGTACAACAAAATGGATGATAAATCGGTATAAAAATTATTTTGAAAAAGAACATGCTTGGGCCATGCCGATCGTAGCGGAAACATATGATGGTGTTCTCAATGATATAAACGCGCAAAATATCATGCCAGAGCATGCGATTAATGCTTTAGATAATGCTACCTTTGGGGCTTTGGAAGAGGGCTCTGTGGGTGGTGGAAATGGAATGATATGTTATGAATTTAAAGGGGGGACGGGTACATCATCCAGGGTAATAAGTATTGCGGGAGAGAGTTATACAATTGGGACCATAGTTCAAGCCAATCATGGAATTCGTCCATGGTTAAATATTTTGGGAAAACCAATCGGGAAATTGCTTGGTGAGGGCCGATTAATGGACAGCGAGAGCGGTTCTATTATCGCTATTATTGCAACAGATGCTCCCGTATCTTCGTTATCATTGAGACAAATTGCTAAACGTGCTGCAATTGGAGTAGGTCGTGGTGGCTCACCAGGTGGAAATAACTCTGGTGATATATTTTTATCTTTCTCAACCCAAAAGCTGTCAACTCTGGAGAAGAAATCAGAGATATTCCAAGAAAGATTGGAGTTAAATCCAGATTTTATAGACCCCCTATATATGGCTGCAGTTGAATGTGTTGAGGAAGCAGTGGTAAACGCCTTGGTTGCTGGTGAGAGTGTTCCGACATTTAAACCACCTGGATTAACTTGCAAAAGTATTGATCTAGAATTTTTAAAAGGCGTATTTGTTGATGATTAATCAAGAAAGCATTTTGTTTCAGGGTTTTAAAAATGCATTCATATGAAAAGCGGATTGTTCTGGCAATCTTGGAAAACTTTTACTAACTGGGCAGGCGCGCCTAGCGGCGCAGCCTGAGTTAACGCAATTCTTAGAATCTTTACCCATAATATGAGTTTTACAAAGTTCAGAGTGATAATTGTCAGAAGCGAATGCTGATACGGGACAAGCATTCAAACAAGGTTCAGAACATTTATTACAGGGATTTGGTGGTGGTTTTGGGAGCTCAATCTTTTTATTAAAAGATAAAGCACCCCGAAATGATACGAATAAGCCAGCTTTATCATGAACGAGTAATTTTATTGGAGACTCATGGGATCTTTGTGTTCTTAATGCCCATTTATAAAACGGAAGGTAGGGAGCTTTCCCAAATGGAAATAGGGGTGTTGCATTTAAGTGTAATGCTAATTTGATTATAACTTGTCTAGACCATTCATCTAATGGATCAGTTTGATCTCTTTGATATTCGGTACTATTTTTGAATGCTTTCCAGAAATATGGCTCTCTTGGGCCTAATAAAATTAATGTTTTACAATCTGTTGGTGTCTCATCGTCAGCGTCAGGATAAAATCCACCTAAAATACTTAGATGTTTTGTATTTAGAAGTGCTTCTATTTCTACATAATCCATTTAAAATAAACCGTCTAAAACTGAAAATTAGATTATCACAGTAATATTGATATAAACAAGGATACCATTCTTTAATTTAATTTCTATTTCGGGTGAATATAAACAAATATGGTTTTGAAACAAAATATAAATGAGACATAATTTTTTGAAAAATTTTATTTTGAATCTTATATTTGCTGTTTGCTTACTTTGTAAGTCTGTTAACGGTGCTGCCTTAAGCGAAAATACCAATAATGAACTGTCTAATGAACAAACTCCAATAATTCTTCAAAAAGATAAACAACTCCATTTTTTTGTTGGTGCAAGCGTGTCAAAAGCAATATTTTTATCAACTGGTTCAATGATAGCTGGTTTTTTTATAGGATCGTCGGTTGGTGCGATAAAAGAATTATTAGATAAACAAGGGGAAGGCGTAGCGGAAACTAACGATTTTATTGCTACGTCGATTGGAGCTTTATTAATATTACTTATTAAATAGAAAATAGATTTTAAAAAGGTAATTTAAGAAATGCAGGCTCTAAAATTATTAAAGCCTGCATCAATAAATTTAATCTTCTTCTGGTAACACTTGGTTTAATATAATTGCAATTAAAGCCGTGGGTAGCAATCCAGATACAGCCATTGTCTTAATAACCCCTGGTAAATATTGAACTGCCGATTGCTCAAGGTTTAAGCCTAACCCCACTGCGAGAGAGACGGCGATGATCATCATATTTCGACGATTCATCTTCACTTCGCTCAGCATATTCATGCCAGCGGCAACAACCATTCCAAACATTACGATAACGCCACCACCAAGCACTGGCATCGGCATTGATGCAACAATAGCACCGATTTTAGGAAGTAAGCCACATGCAATCAGTATCAAACCTGCAATTGTGACTACGTGTCTACTCATAATACCTGTCATCCCAATAATTCCAACGTTTTGACTGAAAGAGGTATTGGGTAAACCACCAAAAATTGAAGCAACAGCTGTGCCTAGTCCGTCAGCATAGGTCGCCCCAGCTATTTCTTCATCCGTTGCATCACGTCCCGCTCCAGCTTTGGTTGTTCCCGATGTATCACCCACTGTTTCAATAGCGGATACTATACAGATAAGCGTGACGGCAATCACAGCTCCTAAACTAAACTCAAATCCATATGGCATAAACTTTGGTATCGCAATTAGACCAGCTTTTGCAACTCCAGCAAAGTTTACCATACCAAAAAGCCAAGCGACTACATATCCTGCAATTAATCCAATCAATAGCGCAGCTGATGATACAAGACCTTTTCCCCAAAATTTGAGAATAAAAGAAACTACGATCACGCTACCGGCCACAGTCCAGTGCATCAAAGAGCCATAACTTGCAGCCTCCATTTGAAATTTTGCAGCACCACCGGCTGCATATTTTATTGCTACAGGTATAAGGTATAAGCCAATAGTGAGTATGACTAATCCACTTACTAATGGTGGAAATAAAAAGCGAATTCTTCCAATAATAGAGCCAAGGAAAAAATGGATAATACCACCGATTAAGCATGCAGTTAAGGCAACACCTAAACCTTGCGTTTTAGCAACCACAAATAAGACTGAAACAAAAGCAAAGCTAGTGCCCTGCATTATTGGAAGTCGAGATCCAACAGGACCAAACCCAATTGTTTGAAATAATGTTGCGATTCCTGCAAACAACATAGCCATCTGAATGAGGTATATTTGTTCGGCTCCCCCAAATGCTAAGCCTGCTGCTCCTGCTATAATAATTGATGGCGTAACATTGGATGCAAACATGGCGAGTACATGTTGTATACCAAGTGGCACGGCTTGACCCAGTGGAGGAGTCGAAGCGGAGTCACTATAATTTTCTGTTAAAGACAATTTATTCTCCCTAGTTTTTACGTTTACGTAAACTGCTTATACGTAAAAAAACTTTACCAAGATAGAAAAATTTTTGGTTTAAAAGCAAATATTACAACAATTAGATTTCAGTGATTTAAATAGCGCTATAACATCTTTTTTAACAAAAAATCTTTTGGTAGTTGTGAAATTAATTACACACTAAAAAATTAAGCAGCTTCTACATATCTGAACTCTCGAATTGCACCATTATCTAGAGCTGCGAGAGCATTTTGATATGCTTCACTTGCGTAACCTTTTTCGGCAGCCTCCATACTTTCCCATTCGATTACAACTGTCCGGGTTTTCTGACCATTTTCTTTTACCGCAACAGGAATACCGCGCGCCAAAAATTTAGCCCCAGCTGCTTGCATCGCAGGTCCGGCTAATGCTGCATAACTTGCCAGTTTTTCTTCATCTAAAATTGATGTGTATATTACTACCTGATAAACTTTTGACATTTTTTCTCCCATAATTCTTTTCTTTAAATAATTAAATTTTAAAATGTTAAACTTCTACTCACAATACCCGCAGATTTTATTGCCATCAAGATCACGAGCATAGGCGTAATAGGATTTATCACCCTCGATTCTCGTACCAGGCTTACCTTCATCAATGCCGCCATTAGCAACCGCTGTTGCGTGAAAATTATCGACTTCTTCTCTGGATTCTACTAACATCGCTATCATAGTCCCATTTCCAAAAGTGGCATTTTCTCCATCAAAAGGTTTTGTTAAGTAAAATTCAATGTTCTCAGGAGAAGTTTTAGAACCATAGCCGATATAATCCGTATCTGTTAACCCTCGGGTCAAGCCCAATGTATCAAGGACAGCATCATAAAATTTTGTGGAAGCTTCTAAGTCGTTAGTACCAACCATCACATATCCTATCATATTTCGTCTCCAGTAAAAGTTTAGTTATTTTTCAATTGCTTGTCTTCTTGTTTAAAAAAACTCATTTCATGTTTTTGATTCCAACATGTATTTCAAACGCGATTGAATTATTTGTTCGGCCTCAGCCATTATTCGGTCAATAAGCTCTTTGCATGTTGGGATATCATGAACTAAGCCTGCGACCATACCGCAGGACCAAGCTCCAATATCCATATCACCATCTATCATAACTTTTGGATATACACCCGCTACATCTTCCAAAATATCTTCAAATTGTATTTTGGAACCCTTTTCTTTCTCTACTGCTAACACCCTCTCCACAGCTTTATTGTTTAAAACACGTTCAGTATTTCTTAAAGGTCGCATAATTAAGCGTGTATCTAATTCTGAAGCAGCCACAATTGCGTCTTTAACGCGTTGATGAATTGGAGCTTCAGTTGTGCACATAAAACGAGTTCCCATGTTCATACCGTCAGCACCCATGGCTATTGAAGCCACCAAGGAACGAGCGTCTGCTTGCCCTCCTGATGATACAAACGGTATTTCTAGTTCGTCTGCTGCTCTTGGTAATAAAATCATGTTTGGTATATCATCTTCTCCTGGATGTCCTCCACACTCAAAGCCGTCAACTGATACGGCATCGCATCCAATATCTTGCGCCTTTAAGGCGTGCCGAACAGATGTACATTTGTGAATTACTTTTATTCCAGCATCCTTTAAATAGGGTAGAACCTGTACTGGGTTACGACCTGCTGTTTCCACAACTTTCACTCCACCCTCTATTATCGCTTTTACATAAGCGGGATAATCTGGAGCCGTTACTGTAGGTAGAAAAGTTAAATTAACAGCGAAAGGTTTTTCTGTCATATCATTACATTTGCTAATTTCATTTGCTAAGTCTTCCGGTGTTTTTTGAGTTAAACCTGTGATTGTCCCTAGTCCGCCTGCATTTGATACAGCTGCAGCAAGTTCGGCAAATCCAACGTAATGCATGCCTCCCTGAATTATTGGGTGTTCAATATTTAACATTTCAGTAATTTTTGTCTTCATTTTTTTTCCTTGTAGCAGTATTAGATATCCTCATAACATTAAAATAATTTATTCCATCGTTAGCACGACTTTACCTAATGATTTTCGTTCTTCTACACTTATAAGAGCCTTAGCCGCTTCTTTTAAAGAGAAAGAAGCGGTAATCTTAGGTTTTATCTTTTTATTTTGGTACATGGTAAATAACTCTTTTAGATATTCTTGATGCTGTTTTGGATTACGCACCGTGAATGCTCCCCAAAAAACTCCAACAATTTGACAACTTTTTAACAAGGCAAGGTTAAGAGGAATTTTTGGAATTCCAGCGGGAAATCCAACAACTAAGAACCGTCCACTCCAGGCCATAGCGCGAATGCAGGGCTCGGCGTAGTCACCACCAACAGCGTCATAAACAACATCTATGCCGTTTTTACCGGAAATCTTTTTAATATTTGCTGATAATTCTTTTTGCGCGTCTTTATTCATATTCTTTGGATAAATTATTGTATCATCGGCACCGATATCTTTGCAAAATCGAGCTTTTTCTTCAGAGGATACTGCTGCAATTACTCTCACTCCAAGAGCTTTAGCAATTTCTATAGCAGCAACCCCAACACCTCCTGCAGCCCCGAGAATTAGTAATGTTTCTCCTGCTTTTATCGCAGCCCTATCTTTTAAAGCGTAATGAGAAGTTCCATAAGTGAATATAAAGCATGCTGCATCCTCAAACGGCATTTCGTCTGGGATTTTGATCACAGTAAATGCAGGTACATTTATATGTGTCACGAAGCCACCGTGACCTGGGACGGCAAGTACTCTATCTCCAACTTCAAAGCCTTTAACATTAACGCCAATACTCTCTATTAAGCCAGCTATCTCACCACCTGGGGCAAAGGGTCTTGGTGGTTTTATTTGATATAAATCTCTTATAATCAAGGTATCAGGAAAATTTACCCCTGCAGCTTTTATACGAATACGTATTTCGTCTGGCTTAGGCTCCCCTATTGAAATATCAGTATATTTCAATGTCTCTGGACCTCCAGCAGTGTTACTTAACATCGCTTTCATAGCTCACCTTTCCGTAGTTTGAACTGCATTTCTAAACTCACTACACGAATGAATATTGTCAATCAAATTACAAAATGCATTTATAAGAAAATAAAACTGACTATGAGCAAGCTATGTGGTTAGTTTAGCCAAGCTGGAGAGAATGATTGTGGACATGAGTCGTGAAATTTTATGGAAGCCGCCTGAAGAGCGCTCTAAGAATGCGGCGTTAGCTAAATACATGGATTGGTTAAAGCAGCATTACTCTAATGATTTTTCCACTTATCAAGATCTCTGGGAGTGGAGTATCAATGATTTAGAACAATTTTGGGAAAGTATTTGGTTATATTTTGACCTCAAATCCAGTCGCCCCTATTCAAAAATTCTGGGTAATAGGGAGATGCCTGGAGCAGAATGGTTTATTGACTGTGAGTTAAATTACGTTGAACAGCTTTTACGAGCAAAAGATATTACTCCTCATAAAACGGCAATCGTTAGCTACTCAGAAACTTTTGGTAATATGAACTTAACTTGGTTGGAACTTTTCCAACAAGTTGCCAGCGTAGCAGATCATTTCAAAGAAATGGGTGTTGAGAAAGGTGATCGAGTAGTTGCTGTATTGCCTAACTCTCCAGCGGCTTTAATTGCTTTTCTCGCAACGGCAGGCTTAGGAGGAATTTGGTCGATCTGTGCCCCAGATATGGGCCATGTAGCTATATTAGACCGATTCAAGCAAATCAAACCAAAAATTTTGATTGCGCAAGATGGTTATATCTATTCAGATAAAAAAATTGATCGGCGAGAAGTCCTCGAGACTATTATTGATGGGTTACCAAGTCTTGAAAAGAAAATCATATTGCCTGTAATTGGGACATTACCAGAAGATACCGTGAGTTGGAATTCCTTAATAAATCAAGATGTTGATTTTACTCCAGTACAGGTTGCTTTTGATCATCCATTATGGATTGTTTATTCCTCTGGTACGACTGGTAATCCAAAGCCAATTGTTCATGGGCATGGCGGTATTTTAGTTGTAGCTGCAGCTCAATCTTTAAATATGGATTTGACCGCCTCAGATCGTTTTGCATGGCTAACTTCTTCTGGTTGGATAATGTGGAATGCGCAATGGATCGCATTATCGCAAGGAGCAACAGTGGTATTGTTTGATTTTGCTCCAAATAAACCTGATATGTTAGAAGTTTGGAGACATGTTAGTAAAGAAAAATTAAGCTATTTTGGTGCTGGAGCGGCGTTCTTTACTACCTGTCTGAAGGCTGAAGTTGTTCCAAAAACTGACCTTGATTTAAGCAGTTTACAGTCTATCGGTTCAACCGGATCTCCATTAAGTACAGATGGTTATAACTGGATTTATAATTATGTAAAATCTGATGTCTGGTTAGCACCCATTTCTGGAGGGACTGACTTGGCTGCAGCCTTTGTTGTTGGTAATCCCATGGATGTTGTTAGAAATGGAGAGATGCAGGCAAAAGCTTTAGGAATGGCAGTTTATTCATTCAATGAAGATGGTGACATGCTAATTGGTGAAGTGGGTGAACTCGTATGTGTTAAACCTATACCTTCGATGCCACTATATTTTTGGGGTGACAAGCAAAATACTCGCCTCATCTCAAGTTACTATGATACTTATCCTGGCGTATGGAGGCACGGTGATTGGATTGAGTTCACTTCCAAAGGTCAGTCGATTATCTATGGTCGTTCCGATGCAACCATAAATAGAAATGGTTTGAGATTAGGTTCAGCGGAAATCTATCAAGCTGTTGAGTCTTTAACTCAAGTTCAAGATAGTCTTGTTATCGATTTAGAATTCTTAAACAAGGAAAGTTTAATGATTTTATTCGTAGTTTTGGAACAAGGCATAAATCTAGATGATCAAATGATAAATTTGATAAATCAATCAATCAAGAATGGAGTTTCAGTTCGTTTTATTCCAAATGAGATTGTTCGAGTCGATCAAATACCAAGAACATTGTCTGGGAAAAAATTGGAGATACCAATCAAGAAACTGTTCTTAGGCGGTAGTGCAGAAAAAGTTGTTAATAAAGATTCTATGGTTAATCCTGAAAGCTTTAATAGATTCATAGAGCTTGCTAATTTGTACTTAGCAAATAGTGATAAATAATCAGTCAGACTTAACTGTTTTGTGTATTCTGACGTACACCTAAAAGTGCGTTGAGAATTAGAGCGAAGAATAGGATTCCACCCCCCAGTAGAGTCGAGAACTCTGCTTGTTCTCTCAAGATAATCCAACCCCATACCGGGGCTAATACTACCTCTACCATGCTTAAAAGAGCTAGATTGGAAGCGGTCAAAACTTTACTGCCAACTGAGAAGAACACCATACCTCCCCCAAGTAAAATTATGCCCATTGCTAATGAGATTAAACAGTCGTTCACAGAAACCGCTAAGCCGTCTTGATTTAAGGTTAGAATTATTCCAGAAATAAGTGCTGAAAAAATACCTCCTAAGATTATTGCTGGAAGCATATTTCTTAAGTTTCCCCATCTAAGTGAGAGAGAAAAACCAGCAAAGCCTAAGGCAGAAATAAGTGCCGCAATATTTCCTTTGAATCCGGTGAATGATAGGCCTTGGCTTACCATAATTAAAATGCCCAAAATAGACAGGCTTAATGCAATCCAAGTCGATTTGTATATAGATTCTTTAAAGATTGGCCAAGCTAATAGCGCGGTTATTAGAGGGGCGGTAGCAAATAAGAATGCTGCATTTGCAATTGAGGTTTCTTGAAACGCATATATGCTCCCTGAGAATGCAAGTACTAAAGAAATCGCTGCGGTGAAACCTCCCAACCCAGTGCTTATCAAAGCTTTGATAGGGTGTCCGGATGATTGATAAGAAACAAAAATCAGTAAGATTATTATCAATCCCAATGATCTATAAAAAAGAATTTGCCAGGTACTGGCTTCGTCAATAAAGCGTATTGAGGTGCCCATTCCTGACCAGAAAAATCCAGCAGTCATAACAAATAAGACTGCTAATCTGTATTTAATGTTCATTAATCTATCTTTTCTTTGTATCTATTAACATTGCATTATCATTTCATAACTTTAATGACGCGAATTCTATTGTGTTGATAAGTTGATTAATATTTATATTAGCGGATATTTATATTTATACATTCGGAGATTTACGTAATGAGTAAGTTATTACAACCATTAAAATTTAACTGTGGCCTCGAAATGAAAAATCGTTTCATGCTTGCACCATTAACAAACACTCAAAGCCATAGTGATGGGGTATTGTCAGAGGAAGAATTTAATTGGTTGGAAATGAGGGCAGCTGGCGGCTTTGGCTTGACGATGACCTGTGCCGCTCATGTTCAGGCTATTGGACAGGGTTTTCCGGGTCAGTTAGGTGTGTTTTCAGATTCACATCTTAAAGGGTTAACTAAATTAGCTGGCGCTATAAAATCTCACGGTAGCATTGCTATCTGCCAAATTCATCATGCTGGAATTAGGTCGCCTAAAGAATTAGTTGGCGAGCAACCGGTCGGTCCATCTATTAATGAAAAGCATAACACCAGAGCATTATCAAACCAAGAAATAGATGTTTTGATACAAGATTTTGTTTCAGCAGCCATTAGATCAGAAAGAGCTGGCTTTGATGGAGTCGAAATTCATGGAGCCCATGGTTATATTCTAGCTCAGTTCCTAAGCCCAAAAGATAACAAAAGAGATGATTTTTTTGGAGGTAGTTTTGATAATAGAACTCAAATTTTGCATAAAATAATTGATGGTATAAGGGCTAACTGTAAAACCAATTTTATGTTGGGTGTCAGATTATCTCCCGAGCGATTTGGATTAAGGTTAGGAGAAATTAAAATATTGGCCCAAGAATTAATGATATCAGGAAAAATAGACTTTTTAGATATGTCTCTATGGGATGTATTTAAGGAACCAGAGGAAGAAGAGTACAAAGGTCGATCACTTTTATCTTATTTTACTGAACTAGAGCGAGGTACCACTAAGCTTGGTGTGGCTGGCAATATAAGAACTCCTAAAGATGCTGAGACAGTCATGGAAAGTGGTGTTGATTGGGTAATGCTTGGACGAGCGGCTATCTTACACCATGATTTTCCAAATAAGTATCAAATTGATCCAAGTTTCATGCCCATAGAAAATCCTGTTTCAAGACAGCATTTGAGAAATGAGGGCTTATCAAAAAAATTCATAGAGTATATGTCAGGTTGGAAGGGTTTTGTTAAGGAAGAAACAGATGGCATTGGTTCGGATTAGAGCGAATTTAAGTAAGTTGAATTATTGACTGGAAAATCTCAAAATATAACTATGAAGTTGAAGGAAATTTAAGAGGTATTTTCGATGCGTGATAAACGGCACGATATATTGTTTGAACCAATAAAATTGGGGCCAGTGACTGCAAAAAATAGATTTTACCAAGTACCTCATTGCAGTGGAATGGGTTGGCGTAGACCTAAAACTGCCGCTGCAATGCGTGGTGTGAAGGCCGAGGGTGGTTGGGGAGTAGTTAACACTGAATATTGTTCAATTCATCCTACTTCTGACAACGACTCGTTCCCATACGCTGCTTTGTGGGATAAAAATGATATCGATGCCCATAGATTAATGACTGAAAAAGTGCATGAACATGGGGCGTTGGCGGGAGTGGAATTATGGATTGGTGGAGGGATGATCGTCAATTTAGGTACTAGGATTCCGGCGTTAGGTATAAAAGACCGCCCCCAAACAGATTATAGTGTTAATCACCCAGGTCAAAATCGCGTCATCGACAAGCAAGATATCAAGAATATTAGAAAATGGCATAAAGACGCGGCTTTACGTGCCGTTTCTGCCGGTTTTGACCTAGTTTACGTTTATGCCACTCATGGTTACTTATTGTCGGAATTTCTTAATTCTACAACAAATGATAGATCTGATGAGTATGGAGGGAGATTGGAGAACCGCATTAGACTAGTGCGTGAATTAATTGAAGATACGAAGGAAGCGGTAGGTGATAAGGTGGCTGTAGCGACACGCTTTAGTGTGGATTTAGAGGATCCTGAAAGTTACGACGCATTTGCACTTATGGCTGATTTGCCAGACTTATGGGATTTAACAATCAATGATTACAGTATTGAGATGGGTAATTCACGATTTGTTAAAGAGGGCTCCTTAATTCCAAGCATTACTGCTGCGAAGTCTCTCACAAATAAACCAGTTGTTGCGGTTGGTAGGTTTACATCTCCTGATAAGATGGCTGAAGTGCTGCGAGCTGGAGGGCAGGATTTAATTGGAGCGGCAAGACCATCTATCGCTGACCCATTTTTGCCAGCAAAAATTGAGCAGGGAAAACTTGAAGACATCAGAGAATGTATTGGGTGTAATATTTGCTATGCTCATGACTCCTTAGGGGTTCCAATAAGGTGTACTCAAAATCCAACGATGGGCGAAGAGTGGCGATATGGATGGCATCCTGAAAGAATTGTTAAAAAAACAACCACTAAAAAGCTTTTAGTAATTGGAGCAGGGCCTTCGGGTTTGGAAGCCGCGAGAGTATTAGGAGAACGAGGTTATGATGTGATACTGGCTGAAGCCAGCCGAGATTTAGGTGGACGAGTATTTAAAGAGTCTCAATTATTAGGTCTAGCAGAATGGCGTCGCGTGACAGATTGGCGAATAACTCAAATAAACAAGTTAAAATCTATTGAAATATATCGAGAGAGTAAACTCAATATTGGTGATATTAGTGATTTAGAAGTTGATGGTATTTTAGTTGCTACGGGAGCAAAGTGGGCTGAAGATGCCCTTGGAAGACATAGCGATATTGGTTTTGAAAAGACGGACGATAGCATGATTTTTGGAGCTGAAAAGATTTTAAGTGGTGAAGAAATACATGGTAGTCGCATCGTTATTTATGATGATGACCACTATTATATGGGATCTGTCATCGCGCTACATCTATCAAAACGTGGGTATCAAGTTGTTTTGGTGACCCCTGCTGGCCGAGCGTGTAGTTGGGGGGAGTACACTGATGAACAAGTATCGTCAAACCTTGCCCTTTACAACGCAGGGGTTGAGGTAATTACAAATAAAACAATTATCAATGTACAAAATGGAAGCGTTCAAGCGAGATGTATATACTCTTCTAAAATAGATTTGATTGAATGTGATAAGGTAATTCCTTTGACCCGGCGAATTCCAAGGGTAGGTTTATATCATGATCTAATTAAGGAATACCAAGTAAAAGATGATAAAAGCCGCTTACAAATTCTTAAGATTGGAGATGCAGATTCTCCTTCTCATATAGCTGCTGCTATTTATAGTGGGTATAAAGCGGCAATTGAATTTGAAAATGAACTTTCTTCATCGAAATATTCTGGTCGAAGGGAGAATAGAATTCTCTGATAAACTTGAGGTTTATTACCTGTGTCAGTTGGTCACTTTGTACAATTCAGGTCAGAGCTACTTCTATCCTATCGAGTAAAAATAAAACTTTTTATGTCTGAAAGGAAAGAAATGAAAATTTTATCATTTGTAATTTTTTCAATTTTATGTGTTCCAGCCATGGCTGAGAACTTCATTATCGAAATGTTAAATAAAGATGCTAATGGCAACAAGATGGTTTATAGTGAGCAAATTATAATGGTTGATGTTGGTGATACAGTTACCTGGCTTCCTACCTCAAAAGGTCATAATGTTGAAATGATAGCATCACCGAATAGATTAAAATATAAATCAAAGCCAAACAAAAAAGCTGAGATCACATTTGATACGCCAGGCATATATTATTATTGGTGTACTCCCCATAAAGGAATGGGAATGATAGGTTTGGTTGTCGTTGGTAATGATTTTTCAAATAGAAATCAAATTGCTAAGGCAAAGGCTTTTGGAAAAACCAAGAAAAAGCTTAAGAAGCTTGTTGAAAGCCTTGGCTAATTAAATGATTTTTATCTCTGCTTCTATTTCAATAGCAAAGTTCATTGGAAGACCTGCCACTCCAATTGCGGAGCGAGCATGTTGTCCAATATCGTCGCCAAAGATATTGATTATGAGATCACTGAAGCCATTTATTACCAGATGTTGTTGATCAAATTCTGGTGTAGAGTTGACCATCCCAAACACTCGACACCAGCTTTTGACCCGAGATAATTCTCCAATTTCCTTTTTCAGATTTGATAGGACTGAAAGTCCAATCTCTTTTGCAGCTTGGTTAGCGTCGTCTAAAGTTAAATCTCTACCTACCTTACCGTATGGGCCATTAATGACCCCATCAACTGAGTGCCGAGGATGGCCAGAAATAAAAACATTTTCGTCTCGTGTATTTATAAATTTAAAAGGTAAGTGTAACTCTTTTGGAACTGTTATGGGCTTGGGAAGCTTATAACCAAGTTCAGTTAATTTTTGTTCAGGTGTGGTCATTTTAAAAAAGCCTTAAATGAATATATTGTAGTAATGAAATTATAGAGTTGTATCTAGTCATGTCTACTAATAATAAAAATCCTGAATTCCTTCATTTTTGGGGAAAAAATGTCAATTAAGTACTTCAGTTATGGTTCTAATATGTCTGCTTCTTATTTGAGAAGATTTCGAAATGTTGAAACTTCCTGGAGCGCAGTGGGGAAGTTAAGAGACTATCAATTCGTGATGAATATGCCTGGACCTAATTTTGTCGAACCAGGTTTTGGCAATATTATTCGGAGTAAAGGTTCCACAGTGGAGGGTATGTTGCACGAAATATCGGAGGATGATTTTAAGCGGATAGTAGCTTCGGAGGGAGAGGATTATTCGGTAGAAGAAATAATGGTAGAAACAAGTTCAAAGAGAGAGTTGTCAAAAACCTTAATGTATAACTCAGAATTATCAGAATTGAAAACTTCGCGCCGATATTTGAAACTAATTGTTCAAGCAGCTCAAGAGAATAAATTAAGTATCGAATATATAAATGAGCTCAGTGACAAAGACTCAGTCTATTACCCGATTATCTCAGAGTTTTATTCAATCGTGGTTTACTTTTGGGTTAAAAGCCGGGCTCGTAAGATTAAATGAATGATATAATTATGATAAAATTTACACTCTAAAAACAAAATTGATAGGAAATTGGCAATGGCAACTGTTTTCATCACAGGTACGAATAAAGGCTTAGGCTATGAGTTTGTAAGACAATATTTAAAGCTAGGGTATAAAGTGATAGCAACATGTCGAAATATTGCACATGCAGATAATCTCAATAAGTTAAGTTCAATTTTTTCAGATAAGCTTAAACTTGTCGAAATGGATTTGAACGATGTTGACTCAGTGAAGAATCTTTCAAAGACATTAAAAAACGATGTTATTGATATTTTTATTAGTAATGCTGCTACAAATTTAGGTTACATTTCTAATAAAGAGAAGAATATTTTTGGAGCGATTGATGAAAAGATCTGGATAGAAGTCCTTAAATTAAACTGCGTGATGCCACTGATGATTGCTCAACAGCTAAAGACAAATATTTTGCAGGGAGTTGAAAAAAAGATTATTTTCATGAGCGCAAAAACTGCTTCTATAGAAGATAACATTAGCGGTGGTATGTATATGAATAGATCTACTAGAACTGCGCTTAATCAGGTCGTAAAATCACTATCAATAGACTTGGAAAAAGACCATGTTAATGTACTTGCGATGAGCCCTGGATGGGTAAAAACAGATTCAGGGGGAAAGGGTGCTTTGATTGATGTTAAAACGAGTGTCGATGGAATGATAAATGTAATTAGTAAATTAAATCGTGAATCTTCAGGTTCTTTTATGGATTACAAGGGAGAGATCATTCCGTGGTAACTTGAGGATAACTGATAACTAAACTGAAAAAATATTGAAATATCTTTAATTCTTAAATGCTAGAAAAAAAAGGAAAATTGATTGTATGAGTGAACGTATTCCTAGACCGCGCCGTAGTTTTATTTTCACCCCAGGCTTAAAGCCTGAAATGTTTCCAAAGGCATTAGCTTCTGGTGCCGATATGGTTTGTATAGAGCTAGAGGATGGAATCGCTCCAAAAGATAAAAAGGAAGCTCGAATAAAAGCTTTAAAGTTATTTGAAGCCCCTCAAGCAGAAGATGGTGTTGAAAGAATTCTAAGAATAAACTCTATACGAGAGCGATTTGGGATTGAGGATATTTTAGCAATTTTAGAAGCAGAAAATCCACCACCAAGTTTAATGATGCCAAAAGTCAAACATCCGGAAGAAGTGGTTATGTTAGACCAATTATTAACCGAAAGAGGGCATGAAACACGATTACACGTGATTATCGAAACAAATGCTGGACTTGAAGCGTCATATGAAATTGCGAATTGCTGTAAACGAATTGAGGCTATGTTTTTTGGTGGTGTTGATATGGCTGCAGAACTGCGTTGTGAAAACAATTGGGAACAGCTTTTACATGCCCGTTCGAAAGTTGTTCATGCTGCTGCTTCAGCAGGTTTGGATGTCATTGATGTCCCTTATTTGGACTTGCAAAATCTTGATGGAATGTGTCTTGAAGCAAAAAAGGCCAAAGACCTTGGATTTGCGGGTAAAGGTTCAATACACCCTAAGCAAATAGAGCTGTTAAATGATATATTTACGCCTTCCGATGAAAGGATAGCCCAAGCTAGAAAAATAATTACGACATTCGAAGAAGCGGATACTGGGCTTGTTGTTGTTGATGGAAAATTGATTGAAAAACCTGTGATGCGCGAGATGTATCGCATTGTATCAATTGCAAATAAACTAGGTAAATAAAAATAAGAATTGAGTAAGATTTTGAGAACACAAAATATAAAGAATTATAGGATACCTTATGATAAAGAAATTTGATAGTTCCACCGCACTTTTATTAGTTGATGTTCAAAAAGGTGTTAACGATACATCATATTATGGTGGTTTGAATGGCAGACGAAATAATTTTGACGCTGAAGACAACATCTTAAAAATCTTAAAAAAATGGCGTTTATCTGATAGAAAAGTAGCATTTACGAAGCACAATTCCAGAGAGACAGGCTCTCCATTGAAATTAGAGTTAGAAAGTGGTCAGCAGCTTTCTGGAATGGAGCCTGAATCGGATGATATTGTAGTAGTAAAAGATGTTAATAGTGGTTTTATTGGCACCTCGTTAGAATTGGATTTGCGACGGGCAGGGGTCCAACGTCTTTTAGTTGTGGGTTTTTTTACAAATGTTTGCATTGAAACAACTGTACGTATGGCGGGTAATATGGGTTTTGATACATATTTGGTTCATGATGCATGTGCAGCTATGAACGGTGTTGGCCATGACGGTAAAGATTATGATCCGGATCTAGTACACGATATGGCAATCGCTAATTTGCATGGGGAATTCTGTACAGGTATTTCTACAGATGATGCTCTTTTATTATGTGAGGCGAATGCTTCTCATTTAAATCGCGTGCAAGGTAACGAGTAATGTTTGGTGTGTCATCAATGACTGAGCAATTGAGAAAAGTTGCATTGCTCAAGCCGTCTGAAGCATTAATCAAAGCTGACCCAAAAAAATGGCATTATGGACCCGATTTTGACCCTAATAAAATTAGTGATGTACATGATTCTTTTACTAATTTGTTAATTGATAATGGCGTGGAGGTGTTTTGGATAGACGACAAGAGCTCTGGAATTGCCGATGCGGTTTTTACATATGATGCTTCTTTAATGACTGAGCACGGTGCAATTTTAATGTCACCAGGAAAGGCACTCCGCGCTGGAGAGCAGGATTTACATCAGGCATTTTATGAAAGTTGTAAAATTCCAGTTATAGGATCTATTTCTGGTACTGGACGAGCTGAAGCTGGTGATACTTTATGGCTCGACAACTCAACATTGATAGTCGGGCGTGGGTTTCGAACAAACCAGCAAGGAGTTGATCAGATAAGAGATATCTTAGAGCCCCTAGGGGTGGAAGTATTGGCATACGATTTGCCATTTTATAAAGGTGCGGATGCCTGTTTGCATTTGATGTCTCTCATTAGTTTGGTTGATACGCGTATTGCTCTGGTAGCTTTGCAATTGTTGCCAGTTGGATTTTATGAATTGTTAAAATCTCGAGGTTTCCAAATTATCGAAGCACCAGCTACTGAATTTGAAACAAGCAATACCTTGAGTACAAACGTATTGGCTTTGTCTCCTGGAAGATGTGTTATGTTGAATAATTTACCTTTAACGACAAAAAAGCTGGAACAATTTGGAATCCATGTTCAGGTGTTTAATGGGGATGCTTTATGCATTGGTTGCGAAGGCGGGCCTACTTGTTTGACCCGTCCTTTATTGCGTGATTAATTCTTAATTCTCATACCATGTTATCTCAGTTGACTCTAAGATATGCCCAGAAGCTGTAACTTCTGTTTCCATTTCTTTGAAGAACGTTTCCATTTTCTCTTGTGACTCCACATGAAGTAAGCACGCACATGTAGATGAGTCATCGGATGCTTGCCCATGGAAAATTTCAACTATTCCCGCCTTTCTAGCTATTGGTTGGGCAGCGTAAAAACCTTTTTCCCAATCGGAAAACTCATTATTAATTTTAAATTTCACAAACGCATATTTAGCCATAGTTTTTTCTTTCCTTTTAATTTTCTAGTGCTGTTACATGTTGATTGACGATATGTTGAACTCGTGGAGCATAATATGAAAATGGTGGTGTTTTCATTTCAGGATCTTTACCAGCATCATCAAAAAGTCGGACTTTTAAGATTTCATTCAAATATGGATTTTTTTCAAACTCGATTATCTCTGTTGTGTTCATTGGCCCTCCCTGAAGATGGAGTGAGTGAATAGAAGCTTTTGACAATCTGACCATGTATGATGGATCGGTCGCACATAAATATCTTTTTGCTGCAACATGAAACTGTACACAATCAGTTACTAATTTTGGAAAAAATCTTTTGAGTACTTCTGCTCCAGAGTTTTCATGAAACTTGTCTGAAGTGTCGGACATTTTAAACATGCCAAATTCACTAGTAAAATGCCCTATGTCGTGCAGTAATGTGGAAACAATAGTAATATCACTTTCCCCCTTTTGTTCCGCTAGTTTCGCACCTTGTAACATGTGTTGCGCCATAGTTACCGGTTCTCCTAAATACTCTTCATCTCCCCTGCGTTCAAAAAGGTCTTCAAGAAATGCGACTATGTTTTTTGAATTTAGTTTTAAAAATTTTGAGTTTTTCATTTTACTAATTCATTTCAACTTTTAAATCTTAAAACATTTAATCTTGAGTAAAGAGCATCTTTATCCGCATAACAACCTTGAAGCCAACGTTTTCCAGACCCTGAATAGCCTTTTCTTGCATGTAGTACCCTTGTATTATCAACGATAAAGGACTCACCAGGCTCTAATCTGAAAGTTACCGCCATAGATTTATCATCAATTAGTTCACCCATTCTCTGATAAGCGGCATAATACAATTCCATTTTTTCAAATGGCACGTCAACAGTAGCTGCCGAAGAGCGATTGTTAAAACGTATGCCAATTAATTCACCATCTGGACCTAGTTCAATTAATGGTCTTTTTGATCGCAGAGCAGTTTCGCCAGTTCCAATATACTCAAACCTAGAGCAATATCTTGAAAGGATATCAAAATATTCTATGTTTTCTGCTTGCAATCTTTGGGCTATTTTAAAACCGTCAACGACCATATTTTCTCCACCCTTTGCTGTACTTTCCAAGCAGTATAAGATCTGAATAGTAGGAACGGGATCTCTGTAGGGATTATCTGTATGAGCTTGTAAGCTTAAGCCTGTATAAGCTAAATTCGTTGGATTGACTTCGGTTCTTACCTCAAAATGTCGGCCGTAATTAGTTTCACGGACATAGCCAAACAATTTTACGATATCAAATAAGGCTTTGTCTTTAATAGGTCCATTTGATAATTTTGCAAAGCCAAAGCATTCGATAGCCTCAAGCCAATTCTTTAAGCAGGAGCTGTTGCTTGTGATCTCATTAAAGTCTCCAGTTGGGATATTTCTCGTAAGCGTATTATCCCATCTTTCAATGTTTGAGGCAGTCCAACCGTTTGATAAATCTTTTTTATCATCGTAAGAATTTTTAAAAAGCCAATCGATGTCGTAAGAAATTTCTTTGTTTTCAGGTGAAAAGTATATTTTTAGTCTACTGTCGCTAATGGTTGCTGATTTTATATATGTGTCTTTGGGAATATCTTTAAGCGTTATTAATCTTTGACTGTTTTCAGGGGAGCGCGTTTTCTCATCCCAGGCATTATCTCTTAACCAGATCGCGTGTAATTTTGTGGAACGATTGGCATTCTTTAAAGTTAGGTAATTTCCAGTTTTATTTATATTTACACTAAACATCGATTATTTTCCTAAATTAATTTTTGATAATTGTTGAAAAAAATCACGTAAATTAATCATTCATTCATTGTTTGGGCGGTAACTTGTTCAAATGTCTTAACATCTCTACAAAAGAAAATAGACGATTTTCTTGATAGGATTTAATATCCAATCCTTCATAATTTAAGAATCCTTGCCCGTCTTTAAGCCCGTTTCGATTGTTTTTCATATTATCGTTGATTATTTTTGGTGCGGAAAATCTGTCCTCACCCGTAGCCTTGGTCATATATTGGCTTGCATAGTACAAAATATCTCCTCCACCCCAATCAATGAATTCTAAAAGCCCCAAAATTGCAAATCTAAATCCAAATCCATATTTTGTAGCCTTATCTATATCCTCTACTGATGCTACGCCTTCTTCAACCAGCCTTGCTGCTTCATTCATGGCAAGTGCCTGAATTCTTGGAACAATATAGCCAGGACTCGCGGAGCAAATGATGGGCACTTTTCCAATTTTTTCTAAAATATTTTTCAACTGATCAGTTGTTGTTTTAAGCGTTTTTGCTCCAGGAGATAGTTCAACCAAAGGAACTAAGAAAGCTGGATTTAGCCAGTGAGCATTTAGAAAACGTTCTGGATATTTTACAAATACTTGCAAATCATTGGATAAAATCGTCGATGTGGTTGAAGCGATTATCGCGTCAATAGGTACGTTTTCTGAAATAAATGTCAGAGCCTGTTTTTTTGCTTCAATTGTTTCAGGAACACCTTCAAAAATTATATTTGAATTTTTCAAGATCTCTTCGCATCCCTGGAGGTCATGTAATGAAATTTTGTTTACAATTTTTTTGGCTTCATTTTGAGTTAAAACATTAAATTTTTCTAATAAACTTATAGATTCATGAATTTCTTTATTAGTTTCCTCCGATAATTGGAGAAACTGTTTTTTACTTCTCCTCTTGAGATCAATTAATTTTACTGTGTAACCTGATAAGGCAAATGAAATTGCAATGCCTCGCCCCATTCGCCCCATACCGACCGCGGTTATAGAGTTATTTTGCATTTTTTTATCATTTAAAGCCATTATCAAGTATCTCTTTGAGTTGACTGATGCTGTAATTTTCTATGTTTAAGTTTTTCAATGAACGACCTTTTTCACTAAAGTTTATTTCACAAACTGAAGATCCTAAATTTAAGAGCCCTTCTGCAACTGGAGTTAATACATTCGCCCATTTTGCAATTGACACCATTAGAGCTAGACCGATTTCTATATCTTCTCTCATATATCTATGTTCTTTAAGAATTAGTTTCTCTCGCCAATCTCCGCTATCAATCAATTTTTCATGCGCAACATTTCCATACATCCACTCTTCACGACTATTGTCGTAATGATCTGCCAAGGGAAAGTGGTGAGAAGTATAACCTAAGGTTTCTCGAATTTTTATGCGTTCATTATCCAGAGCAGTAGTTACGTTTCTAATGGCAGGCTGAGTTCCTTCATTATGAATATCCCAATAATCAAAATGCTCAATTGGCCCCGCATTCATTATTATTAATGGTGGATGGATTATTGGCCCCGCATTCATCAAAGCTGCTGATAAAATATCTCCACAATCTTCCACAGATGGGTAGGCTTTTTTGATGATTGATAATGCCCTGTCTTTATTTTTTTGAGGAAAAACACCAGTTGGTAATCTAGTTGCTCTTGTTGTGATCGCGATCGTATTGGGACCATTTAAGCGTGCCAGATATGGTAAAGTTCCCGATTCTGCATAGCAAACATTTATATTTGTTTTGATGTGATGCTGTGTCTTGGCAAATAACCAACTACCGAAGCTTCCTGGAGGCAACAAAACTACTTGATTGTTTTCTAAAAAGGGCACTACAATCTTGGCTAAATCTGACTGTCCAGTAGCTGGAATGGGACATACTATTAAATCCACTCCCTTGATAACTTTCGCAATATCAGAAGTTACTGTGGGAATCTTTACTTCCTTAACGCCGTTAAAGTCTTTTAAATGGATTATATTATTAGCCGCTTTTAGCTCTTTAATTTTCTTTTGGTCTCTTCTCCAGTATTTTACAATATGTCCGTTTAGGGTCAGATCTGCGGCTGCGGCTATAGAACCGTTTCCTCCACCTAGTACTGCAATTTCCATTTC
>CEVX01019361.1_pt1 | contig 25513 bp, 10 predicted proteins | sample 356561 | NCBI WGS metagenome assembly CEVX01 (sample SAMEA2623886, study PRJEB7988) | marine metagenome | biome: marine biome (ENVO:00000447); feature: surface water layer (ENVO:00002042); material: "saline water (ENVO:00002010), including plankton (ENVO:xxxxxxxx)" | depth 5 m | reverse complement strand
ACATTGACGGTATCGTTGCGAACGAATCAATCCGAGTTTTGGGAGAGTTGGCTGTTAATAAGGATCCGTTCTTTTTGGCAGTAGGTTTTCGTAAGCCACATCTTCCCTTTAATGCACCAAAAAAATATTGGGACTTATATAAAAAGGATGAAATTCAGATACCTAAACACGGGTCTCATCCGGTGAACTCTCCTGATTGGGCGACGCGAAGCTGGAGTGAGCTGGAGGGTTATACGGATATCCCAGTAGACGGTAAAATCACGAAAGCCAAAGCCCGAGAATTGCGACACGGCTATTATGCCTGTGTTAGTTATATTGATGAACTGGTCGGCCGGTTGATTGCAGAACTCGAACGGCTTAAATTGGAAGATAACACGATCGTGCTCTTGTATGGAGATCACGGTTTTCATCTTGGAGAGCAGGGGCTCTGGACCAAGGCCAATAATTACGAATTATCGACGCGCATTCCGCTTATAGTTATTGCTCCCGGCCAACCAAAGGGCAATTCGCATGCGCTTGTGGAATTGGTAGACGTATTTCCGACGGTTTGCGAATTGGCAGGATTGGCAGTCCCAAGCAGTCTTGAGGGTCGAAGTTTTCTTCCGCTTTTCAAAAAACCGAACCGTAAATGGAAAACTGCTGTGTTCAGCCAATACCCTCGATCATTTGAGGGAAATAGGCATTCACGTCATGGCGATGTAATGGGCTATGCAATACGAACGAATAAATACAGGTTCGTTCAGTGGCAAAATTGGAGAACTAAGGACGTGGTTGCCCGCGAACTTTATAGTCTTATTGACGACCCTCACGAGATGAAAAATATAGTAAATGAAAAAGGTTCTAAATTAATTGTGGCTCGCATGAACAAGCGCTTGGGCGATGGGTGGAAAGCTGCACTACCAAAATAATCTAAAATGAAACTTGTAATTTCTTTTCTATTTATCTTTTTGTTCTTTGTCTTTGCAGCATCGACAAAAGCCGATCAGCCCAAGACTAATGTTGTATTCATTCTAATTGATGACTTGGGTTGGCGAGATCTCGGTTGCTATGGCAGTAACTATTATAAAACGCCAAACATTGACAAATTAGCTAAAGAGGGGGCGCAATTCACCGACGCCTACGCTGCTTGCACGGTTTGTTCGCCTACTCGGGCGGCGATCATGACTGGCAAATATCCTGCCCGATTACTATTGACTCAATGGCTGCCCTCTGGGCGCTGGAGTCGAACCGGGCACAAAATGAAAGAAGGGCGTTATATATCCAACCTGCCCCTAGAGGAGGTAACGATTGCAGAGGCTTTGCGGGAGAACGGCTACACAACAGCATTCATGGGTAAGTGGCATTTGGGGACAGAAACTTATTATTATCCTGAGCATCAAGGGTTTGATGTGAATATCGCAGGGCGCGACTATGGTGCACCTGGAAGTTATTTTTTCCCTTTCACAGGTAAATGGCGGATTCCTTCTACCGGAAAAACTCTGCATAAAAAAAAGCCGCTTTCCGGGAAAAAGGGAGATTATCTTGTGGACCGTCTTGCGGCGGAGGCCGAGGGATTTATCCGGGGTAATGCCGGGAAACCGTTTTTTCTTATGCTATCTCACTACGCTGTTCATACGCCGCTGCAGGGAAAGCCAAACAAGATTGCCAAGTACGACGTGGTTTCGAAGCTCAAGCAACAGGGAAAGCCCGCCTATGCTGCTATGGTCGAAAGTGTCGATGACAGTGTTGGAAAAGTGACTGGTGTACTACGAGAGTTGGGATTAGAGGAAAACACTTTGGTTATATTAACAAGTGATAACGGCGGTTTTGCTGGGGCGACTAACAATTCACCACTCAGGGCAAATAAAGGTTCTAATTACGAAGGTGGGCTACGAGTGCCAGCCATCATTAAGTGGCCTGAGAGTAGAAAAGGAGGAATAATTTCATCTGTTCCGATAACAAGCACCGATTTTTATCCAACGATTTTGGCTGCGATCGGTCAGCCGTTGCGTCCTTATCAGCATCAGGATGGGGTTGACTTAACCCCATTGCTTAAGGGAGCTGGGGCGGTGAATCGCGATTCTCTGTTTTGGCATTACCCTCACTATAACAATCATCCCCAAAGTTTTCCGGCAGGCGTTATTCGTTCAGGCGACTGGAAGTTGATTCAGGCTTTTGAGACTGGCGAATTGTCGCTATTCAACTTAAAGGAAGACTGCGGTGAGACGACGAACCTTGCAAAAAAAAAGCCAAATCGAGCCAAGCTATTGCTATCGAAATTAAAAATGTGGCAGCAGGAAGTGGGGGCGGATCCGATGCGAACAAATCCTGAGTATCAATCCGAAAAATAATGAGACAATTATTAGTTTTATTTTTGAGTTTTGCTTCGATTATGCTTCTCAAAGCGGCATCGATTGAGAGTAGACCCAATGTGCTATTTATCGCGGTGGATGACATGAAAGATTGGGTCAATTGCCTCGGGGGATACGAGGGTGATGTGTATACGCCAAACATTGATCGTTTGGCCAAGCGAGGGATGCTTTTTACTAACGCTCATTGCGTATCTCCAAAATGTGCACCGTCCCGTGCGGCGATCATGACTGGTTTAAAGCCTTCAACGACCGGCCTGTATGAAAACCAGCATTGGTGGTATCCGAATTTTCCAAAAATGGTCACTATACCTGTTAGGTTTCGTCAAAGCGGTTATTTAGTTTACGGGTCTGGAAAAATTTTCCACCACACAGCTGGCAATAACCCACCGCGACAATGGAATGCTTTTAAGCGACTTTTGTTTCGTGACGATCCTTGGTTTCGCGGCTCCAAATTGAACTACCCTTGGACTCAGAACACACACAAACCCGAAGGCTTCCCGTTCAGCGAAGTGAAAGGTTTACCACATGAAAATGATTGGGGTGTGATTCCGGTTGCTAATGATGATTTGGACGATGTAAGGACAGCCGATTTTGCAGTGCGTTTTTTGAAAGCGAAACAAGACAATCCTTTCTTTTTGGCCTGCGGCTTGTTTCGTCCGCATTTGCCGTGGTATGCCCCACGTCGTTTTTTTGACCTTTACCCGTTAGCTAAAATTGTAGCGCCAAAAAAATTAGAGGAGGATTTGGAAGATGTTCCCGAGGCGGGTAAACGATTAGCCGCTGCACGTCGATCTGATCTCGACAAGATAGAAGAACAGGGGGCAACTTTGCGCGCTGTGCAAGCATACTTGGCAAGTATAAGTTATGCTGATGAACAGTTAGGACGAATGTTGGATGCGCTTGAATCGAGTGAGTATAATTCGAATACAGTGATAGTTTTTTGGTCAGATCATGGTTGGCATTTAGGCGAAAAGCGACACTGGCATAAATCCACTCTGTGGGAAGAATCGACACGGATTCCGTTGATTATAGCAGCGCCCAAATTAAAACCGGGAGTGTGCGATCAGCCGGTGAGCCTTTTGGATTTATATCCAACACTTTTGGATTTGTGTGGAATCTCAGGTAATCAACAATTCGACGGATTGAGTTTGCTTCCACAGCTTCGTGTGCCGAAAACTAAACGGCAGCCGGTAGTAATTGAATTCCGGAAACGAAACGCTGCTGTGCGGAGTGCTCGTTGGAGGTATATTCGGTATTCGGATGATTCTGAGGAGTTGTATGATCACAAAACTGATTCTAACGAGTGGGAGAATTTGGCTTCGAAAAGTAAATATAAAATGGTGAAACAGCGTTTAGCGAAGTGGCTGCCTAAGAACTGGTCCGAACCAGCTTTGTCTAAAAATAAATTTGAATTCGATCCTAATTCGTACAGTTGGAAAAACAAAAAAACCGGAAAAATGTATTTTGGTAGTAATTTGGATAATTGAATTTTAATAAAAAATGAAATTGAAACTTAAAGGGCTTATCGCGGCGGTGCATACGCCGATGAATGATGATTTTTCTGTAAACTATGATGTTGTGTCACGACAGGCGGAGCATTTAGCTAGTAATGGTGTGGCAGGTGTTTTTGTCAGTGGAACAACAGGTGAGTCTTTGTCGCTGATGACGTCTGAGCGGATTAAGCTGTTCGAGGTTTGGGGGCGAGAGGCGGAGCGGCATGGATTGATTAACGTGGCTCACGTTGGAGGTGATTGCTTGCCAGATACCCAGGAGATGGTGCGGGCCGCGGAAGCTAATGGAGCAGTGGCTATCTCTGCGATGGCATCTACTTTTTTTAAGCCGAATGATGAAGAGGTGCTTTGTGATTGGTTTTCGGAGATGATCAAACCGGCTCCGAATTTGCCGTTTTATTTTTACGATATACCATCAATGACTGGGGTTAGCGTTAATACAGCAGCATTCATGAGTATTGCGGAAGAGCGTTTATCTGGATTTGCCGGAATCAAATTCACGAATCCAGATTTGGATATGTTGAAACGCTGTATGTCACACGAGACAGTGAACATTGATATTCTGTTTGGCACTGACGAGCGATTAATTGAGGGTTTAGCTCTCGGATGTGTTGGAGGAGTTGGGAGTACTTATAATTTTGCTGCTCCACTTTATCTTCGAATTATCGAAGCTTACAACAGAGGCGATTTTGATGCAGCCAATGCGGATCAGGCAAGATCGGTAAAGATGATCAAACGTATGTATAAAAGCGGATTCGGTGGGGCATGCAAGGCGGTGGTAAAGTTTGCGGGGGTGGACTGTGGCCCTGTTCGCCCTCCAATCACTCGATTGAAGAGGGATGCAGAGTCGGCGCTTCGATATGATCTTGAAGCGATGGGTTTCTTTGATTGGGCTTTGAAATAGCTATTTTTAAAATACTTTGTGTTAACTTAGGTATACTTTTGGAATTTCTGCTCCGGCGACGAAACCCATATCAGTAGCTATGAGCATCTGGTATATGTTAATACGAAAATAGGGGCAGGTACTGATGAGACAATAGGCGTCTTCCTGTGAAAACGCGTACTCATCCACCAACCATTCCATGAGGTGCTGCGTTGCCTTATCTACCGCGGTTTCAAGCGGTCGTGCTGATTGTATAGAAATGATAGAGTCGCTTTTTTCGATTCGCATACTTGTCAGTCGTGAGCGCTTGGTTAATTGAAATTTGACTCGAACTGTGGCGCAGGTTTCTGCTGCTGTGCCGGTGTATTCTGTGTCTCCCTGACTTGCGTGAACATCTCCGAGGTAAAAGAGCGCGCCATTATGAAACACTGGTAGATAGATGCTGTTGCCGACCGCCACATCACGGATATCCAAATTACCACCCCAAGATCCCTGACCATCTATGCTAGTGCAAACTTCGCGCTCTGGTGCAACACCAATCGTTCCGATGAATGGGGTAATAGGCCAGGTAATATTGTCGCTAAATTGCATCGTGCCGTCCCTCATTGTGCCGCTTGGCCCAGGGGTGTGTTGGAAAATTTTTGTAGTGTATTTTTCAGAAACTTTAGGCCAGCGCGTAGATTGCCCGAGTGGGCCTCGGTTTGGGCCGATTGCGACCCACGAATAGTCGCCAACGAGGATGTCTTCGATTTCGACTTTCAATATGTCACCTGGTTCTGCTCCTTTAATGTAAACGGGGCCGCCGATGGGATTTGCCAGTGGGGGATGCTTGTCGAACCCTGGCCGGTTTTTTGGGATTGCCTTGTTATCGGGCGACTTGAAGAATCCGGAGCCTGCATCCCAAGTCTCGATTTCGATCAACTCCCCACAGTCAACCTGAAGAAGCGGTTCGTCGCGCCAGTCAAAGGCAAACTTTCGAGCATGGTCTCTGCTAATGCGTTTCATGATATTGAGAGGCCAAGTGAGGTTAATTACTTAAGGTAGTTCGCGGATGCGAAGGTTTCGGAATTCGATTGGGGCACCTTCGGATTCGAGGCAGAGATAGCCGGTTGCTGGTTGGCAGTTTGTACCTCCGGAGACTTCGACACCGTTAACCCATAATCGGACTTCACCGTTGATTGCGCGTATGTAGTAATGATTCCATTGATTGATGCCCTTAGTTGTGTTTTTTGAAGGGAAACTACGCTTACCGTTCGGAGCGACTGGAGGGAACGGTTTCATTTTAGCGTTTTGTGTGGGGAAAACATCGCCGTGTGATGTGAACCAATCAGACGGTTTTTTATGCTGTTTTTCGTATAACTCTGAGTAACCGAGATCGAGTACTTGAACTTCTATTCCTGCGGGTAGCCTGCCTTTTCCTTGTTCAAGTCTTTCGATGCTGTCTGGAGTAGCCCAAAGGAATACACCAGAGTTTCCACCGTATTTTTTGTGTTTCCATTCAACAACAAGCTCCAAATTTTTAACCATTTTTTTTGTGCGAATTACTCCAACTGGATTGCCTGAGCATTTTATAAGATTACTCTCAAAAGACCATGTGTCATCATTACAATTGACGTTTACAAAATCATCCTTCGTCATAGGGCGCCAACCAAGCTCAGTGCCGGTTATGTTTGCCTGTGTAATTGGTTTAGCGATTGTTTTCTTTTCTTCAGCGTAGGCAGATTGATTTTGGAAGGCTAAGAGAGCAATTATGGCAGTTAAAGTGATTTTCTTTTCTAATTTCATTTGATTAGTGAGAGGAATAGTAGATCAAGGTTTTATTGACGTCATGGGTTTTCTGCCAATGATTTATAAAATAAATTATAATTCGGATTAATACAGATTGAATATTTATCCATATTAGGAGGAATTATTAAAAATTAACATAAATTTTATATTATGCTTTTTTAATAATAGATATTATTATTGGTCTTGTCTTATTAATTAAAATAAGTGGGCTGTTTGATATTCCAGTTTAGTGAAAAAGGATTTTTCTGATAATAACGGTTTTACCTTAATTGAATTACTTGTGGTGATTGCTATTATTGCGATTTTAGCTGGTTTGCTTTTGCCTGCTTTAGCTAAAGCAAAAAGCAAGGCGGGTGAAATTAAGTGTCTAAATAATGTAAAGCAACTTGGCCTTGGATTTTTTTTATACTCCAATGAAACAGGAAGGACTCCCTCATATAGTGGTGGCGTTCGTCGAGGGCAGAATATGCTTTGGATGGCTTCTATAGCTAAGTATTATGCAGAGGTTGATGCAGTGCGGCTTTGTCCTTCGGCACTTTACAAAAAAGGCAAGCCAGGAACTTCTACTTCAGCTTGGGTTTGGTCAAACGAAATGCGGCCAGGCACCAGAGAGCCAAAATGGACTGGAAGTTATGCTTTAAATGGTTGGTTTTACTCCGGGGACTGGCCTGATGGTGCAGGATTGTATCCGAACGTTAAGAATGCTTTTAGACTTGATTCTGAGGTTCGTTACACTAGCGAGAGCCCGATTTTTTGTGACTCGATGTGGGTTGATGCATGGCCTCAAGAAAAAGATCGCCCTGCGAGTGATTTGGCTAATGGTAATGCAGGTCAAAATGCAGGTATGGCAAGAATCACATTAGCGCGTCATAAATATTCAACAGGAAACACAGCATTGCCTTCTAGCAGGTTCAAAAACAGTATTTTACCAGGTGCAATCAACCTGGTTTTTTTTGACGGCCATGCGGAAATGGCTTCCAACGAAAAACTTTGGCAGTTTCATTGGCATAAAAACTGGAAAATTCCGGGTCAGCGCCCGAAGTGATTTTCGAATTAATTATTTGAGATCAGTCTGCAACTAAAGACTGGTGCGTCACTTGATTCGGTGTCATTTTTTCTTAAAGACGTGAGTTTTATTCTAAAACAACTGAAACTTATTTTTGGATTTTGCATTATCGTTTGTTTTTGTAATCAAGCAGCCGTTGGGGAAGCGATTGATTACAATCGTGACATTCGTCCAGTCCTTTCTCGCAATTGTTTTTCATGTCATGGACCAGATGATGGTACGCGTAAGGCTGGTTTGCGTTTAGATATTAGAGATGCTGTTGTTGCTGAACGCAAGGGTGTTCCTGCAGTGGTTCCTGGAAAAAGGAATGAAAGTGAATTATATGCCAGATTATTGGTTTCCGATAAAGATGAAATCATGCCTCCTCCAGACAGTGGTCATGAATTGACTTCAGAAGAGATTGAGCTAATTGGCAAGTGGATTGATGATGGGGTTGCTTATGATAGACACTGGGCTTTTGTTCCTCCTGTACGTCCTAAGATCCCTGATGTAAGTGATCAAGATTGGGTGAAGAATGCTATTGATTATTTTATTTTATCGAAGTTAGAAGCGACCGGGCATCATCCCAACAAGCTGGCGGATCGATACACGATCATTCGCAGGCTTTTCCTAGATCTAAATGGCCTTCCCCCAAGTCCTGCAGAAGTAGAGAGGTTCTTAAATGACAAGAGATCAAATGCATATGAGTCACTTGTAGATGATTTGTTGTCTCGTCCAGCTTTCGGAGAACGTTGGGCTCGTGTTTGGCTCGACTTAGCTCGCTTTGCGGATTCGGCGGGATACGGATCAGATCCCCTGAGGGTGATATGGAAATATCGTGATTGGGTGATTAATGCATTTAATCAAAACATGCCTTATGATCAGTTCACTGTTAATCAGTTAGCGGGGGATCTATTAGTTAAACCAAGCAGAGACCAATTGTTAGCTACAGCATTTCACCGTAATACCAAAACCAATACTGAAGGAGGAACTGATGATGAAGAGTTTAGAACAGAGGCAGTCCGTGATCGTGTAGATACCACAATGCAAGTTTGGATGGGTTTGACAATGGGTTGTGCAAAATGTCATACCCATAAATATGATCCTATTACTCAAAAGGAATATTACCAATTTTATTCATTTTTTAATCAGAGCCAAGATGCTGATAGAGGAGATGATTCTCCTCGTTTGCCTTATCCTAGTAAGGAGCAAACTGAAAAATTGGAAGTTATTTCAAAAGAGATTAAATCGCTTGAGTCTATGTTGAATGTACATACGCCAGAATTGGCAAATGGGCAGCAGAATTGGGAGCTGAAATCATTGCGAGACTTAGCAAAACCAAAGCCAAAAAAGTCAGTTTGGGAGTCTATTGGGCCCTTTAAATCAGATTCTTTTGATTCTGCTTTTAGCTATTCTTTTAAACCAGAAAGTTTGGCTATCGGTTTGAACGTTGCGCCTCAAGGAGTAGCTAGGCAGTCATCGACAGCTTACGATGGTTTCGCTAAATTGGCTATAGATGGGAATACTTCAGGGGTTTATGCTAATAATTCTGTAACTCATACACAAAACCCTGATGATAAATCACCGTGGTGGGAAGTGATTTTATTAAAGCCAACTGATGTGTCGCAGGTTGTTCTTTGGAATCGGGCTGAAGCTTCCGATCGCTTGTCAGCATTCCGCGTGTTGGGGTTAGACTCGAAGCGAGAGGTACTATTTCAAAAAGATTTTTTTTCTGACAAGAAGGGTAACCCTAAAGCTGATGAGGGATTTTCTATTCCGTTTAAAACGGAAAGAGAGGTATCAATAGTTCGGGTGGAGTTGTTGTCTACAAAAGATCGGAATGAACCAATACTTTCTCTTGCTGAAGTTCAGGTCTTTTCGCGATCTGCCAATTCTGGGAAAACTGATTTTAAATGGACGAATAAGCCTCATTGGAATGATGCTGAAGTACATGATTTGAATTTAGGGGCAAATGAAACAATTTATTTGCGTCGAAAGTTGACTCCTCAAATTGAGGGTTCACAAAAAATTTCATTGGGAAGTGGAGATGGATTAAAGCTCTGGTTAAATGGCCGTGAAGTTTTGTCAAAGAAAATTAAGCGAGATGCGCAACCAGACCAAGAGATAGTGACAGTTTCACTAGATAAGGGAGAGAATGAAATCCTGATAAAGATAGCTAATGACGATAATAAAAGTGGTTTTTATTTTAGCTTGAAAGAAGCTGACTTCCCCGAAGATATTTTACCAATATTACTTGTAGCTGAATCCGAGCGCACAAGTTTTCAACGTGAAAAGATAGAGTCGCACTATCGCACTTTTGCTAAAGAGCTGGATCCGTTACGTGAGCAGATAGAATTAAAGAAAAAAGATGAAAAGAAATTTCGTGATTCGATTGTCACTACTCCTTATATGCAGGAATTACCAAAAGATAAGCGGCGTAAAACATATATTATGGTTAAGGGGAATTTTCTTTCTAAAGGTGAGCAGGTCCAGTCCGGTTTTCCTGAGGCTTTTCATAAACCAAAGAAGGGTGCACCGTTCAATCGCTTAGGTGTCGCAAAATGGTTGTTGCAGGAAGATAATCCGCTTACGGCTCGTGTTGCTGTAAATCGTTTTTGGGCGCAGTTTTTTGGTAGAGGACTACTTGATTCAGAGGAGGATTTTGGGACTCAAGGTAATATTCCCGATCATCCAGAATTGTTAGATTGGCTAGCAGTTGATTTTCAAACAAACGGATGGGATATGAAAAATCTTATTAAGACGATAGTCATGTCAGCTACATATGCTCAGTCGCCTAAGGTGCAAGGTAAATTGGCTGAAAGTGATTTTCGAAATATTCGTCTTGGACGTGGTCCAAGGTTTCGATTGGAGGCTGAAATGGTTAGGGATCAAGCATTGGCGTTGAGTGGTTTAAAGAGCGAGAAAATGTACGGCCCATCTGTTTATCCTCCTCAACCTCCGAATTTATGGCAGGCTGCATTTAATGGTCAGCGTAATTGGGCAACTAGTAGTGGTGAAGATCGTTACCGCAGAGGTTTTTATACATTCCTTCGGCGAACAGTTCCTTATCCTTCGATGGCAACATTTGATGCTCCAAGCAGGGAGATTTGTGCCGTTAGGAGAATTAGAACTAATACTCCATTACAGTCATTTGTTACAATGAATGACGAAGCATATGTTGAATTTGCACAAGCAATGGCATACCGAATTTTCAACGAAGGAGGAGCGACAGTTAGAGATAGAATTAAGTATGCTTTGAGACTCACATTAGCCAAACCGCCAGAAGAGAAGCGATTGTCGGCGCTAATGGAGCTTTATGAAAGTGAGTTGGCTTATTACGGTAAAAGGACTGAGGCTGCTAAAAATTTATATGGTAAAATTGCTCCAATACCCAATGGTGCGGATTTTTCGCAAATGGCTGCTTATACAGTCCTAGCTAATGTCCTTCTGAATCTGGATGCAATATTAATGAAGGGTTAATAAATAAATACTGTAAAATGAATATTAATTCACAACAGGCTCAGTTCATTACTCGACGTCACTTTTTGAATCGATGTCAAGTTGGTCTTGGATCTTTGGCTCTTGGATCCTTAATGAATAAAGCGGGTGCAGGAGTTGATCCTCTCGCGGCTCGTTCATCTCACTCGAAGGCCAAAATAAAAAATGTAATTTATCTTCATATGGCTGGTTCGCCTCCGCAATTGGATCTCTTTGACTACAAGCCAAAACTAAATGAGTTGAACAATACGCCTTGTCCCAAGGAATTTATCGAAGGGCGTCGATTGCCATTCATAAAAGGGCATCCTAAATTGCTCGGTTCTCCACATGAGTTCAAGCAGTATGGTCAAAATGGTCAGTGGTTAAGTAACATGTATCCACAATTAACTGAGATGGCTGATGACTTAACCTTTATTAAGTCAATGTTCACTGATCAGTTCAATCACGCTCCGGCACAGATGCTATTATATACAGGTTCACCTAGGAACGGGGCAGCTTCGATGGGGTCTTGGATAACATACGGTTTGGGTTCAGAGAACGCGAATTTGCCAGGTTTTGTTGTGTTAATTTCAGGCGGCACGGATCCTTCAGGAGGTAAGAGTTTGTGGGGAAGCGGTTATTTGCCTTCAGTTTATCAGGGTGTTCAATGTCGGAGTACAGGTGATCCAATACTCTATGTTTCTAATCCGAAAGGAATGAGTAGAGAGGTTAGACGACGTAGTTTAGATGCTTTGAAGAAGTTGAACGAACAAGAGTTCCGAGAAATTGGCGATCCTGAAACATTGTCTAGAATTAATCAATATGAGTTGGCCTATCGTATGCAGATTAGTGTGCCCGAAGTTATGGATATTTCCAGAGAATCTAAAACAACAATTGACCAGTATGGCGCACAGCCAGGAAAAGCCTCATTCGCAAATAATTGCCTATTGGCTCGTCGTTTAGTCGAACAAGGTGTGCGTTTTGTCCAGTTATTTGATTGGGGATGGGATTTTCATGGTACTGGAGCTAGCAACGATTTGGTTAAGCAATTGCCAATTAAATGTGGTGAGAATGATAAGTCGGTTACAGCGCTTTTAAAGGACCTCAAGCAGCGAGGTTTGTTAGATGAAACACTTGTAGTTTGGGGTGGCGAGTTCGGTCGTACCTCAATGAACGAGGAACGTAATGGATCAAAGTTTCTCGGCCGTGATCATCATCCAGACTGTTTTACAGTTTGGATGGCTGGAGGGGGACTGAATCATGGAATTACTTATGGTGAAACTGACGAACTAGGTTATTCTGTAGCGAGAAATCCTGTTCATGTTCATGATTTACAGGCTACTATTCTGAATTTACTTGGGCTTGACCCATTCAGATTTAGCTATCGCTATCAAGGTTTGGATCAAAGACTGATTGGACCGGAGGATTCACCAAAAATTGTTGATGGCATACTGGCTTGAGTTGAATATTTTTAAGCAAACCGATCTTCAATAAATGGATTAGCTGTATTGGAGTACCCCCGGTTCTCCCAAAAGCCAAGTTCGTCGTGGTCTCGGAAAATTATTTCCTTAATAAATTTGGCTCCTTTCCATGCATAAAGTTTTGGTATTATCATTCGAGCTGGACCTCCGTGTTCAAGTGTAAGGATATGGCCGTTCCATGAATGAGCGATCATTACATCATCGTCCATGCAGGCTTCGAGAGTTGTGTTGGTGGTGTATTCATCATATCCGATGAAAAATATATGTGAGGCGTTTGCTGTTGGCTTAACCAGATCTGCTAAAGTGTAAAAAGCAACACCTTCAAACTCCATATTGAATTGGCTCCACGTAGTGACGCAATGAAAGTCGCTAGTATCACGAAACTGAGGCAATTCCATAAATTGATTCCAATTTAGTGTTGTAGGTTTTTCGACTTCACCGTGAATTTTTAATTGCCAATCACCTAATGAAACTTTCGGATGAACTCCCAAGTCTAAAACTGGAAAATTGCTTACTTCATGCTGGCCTGGGGGGAGCCTCCCAGCATTCGGGCGAATGCTACGTTCTTTAGTGGACATTTTTTTTGCCCATCGTTCTTTTCTGCGAATGAAATCCTCTTTCATTGAGCTATAACGATCTGGGAGGATTTTAGCGGGAGTTTATAGCATGCAGCTTCTCGATGATTGCGAACGAGTAAGTATTCTCCTGCCAAAGCCGGTGGATTCCAAGTTTTGCCATTAAGTGCTGAGAATCTTGTGCGCTCTATATGCCTTTCAGGATTTGCATCAAGCATAATTAATTCACCATTTTCTGCCATAACGAGAATATGATTATTGCGTAGAAGGATCTGTCCGTGTCCGTAGCGTCCATCTTTCCATTTAGGCCTTCCTTTTTCCATCTCCATACAAGAGAAAATGCCGTCATCTAATCCAAAGACATGATTGTTATGAAAAATGAGATTTGTGAATTTTGCTTTCATTCGGCGTGAATGCCAAAGTTCTTTAGCAGAATAATTTCCATCCTGCTGGGATAATTCAATAAGTTTGCTTCCATTTCCATAGCCTAAGCTAACTAATAATTGGTTTTCCGAAACTATTAGTGGAACTGCAACATGTGGAGTTGAAGTGGCCCATGGAAATGTCCATAGAACCTTACCGTTTTCAGGTGAATGTGCTGAGAGCCCATCATGATTAAATATTAATATCTGTCGTTCTTTGTTGATACTGAAAGAAATGGCTGAGCTGTATCCTGCTGGACTGCTGCCACCTTTCCAGATTGGATTGCCGTTATATATATCGTATGCAATTAGTGATTTTCCGTTTTCACCTCCAGCGCTAACAATCACTTTATCATCGATCACAAGCGGAGAACTGCTAAACCCCCATTCTTTGCTTTTATTGCGAGGCTTTGACGCGCCGGTTTGATCTATTGGTTCATTCGAGTCTAGTTCAGCATCGGATACTAGATTACGTTGCCAAATTTTTTTACCATTTTCGAGATCAAGGCAGCTTAATGCACCTTCAGCTCCTAGTGCGAAAACTTTATTTTTAACAATGGTCGGGGTTGCTCGTGGCCCTTCTCCGGCGATTGCGGTGTTATAATGGCCAGAGTTCTCTGTGATCCAAAGAACTTCTCCTGTTTCAATATGATAACAGGTGACAGATTCATTTTCTTCACGTTGCTCTTGAGTAATTGCGCGATAACCAGAAATTGAAAAACCGGACCAAGCGGCTCCTATTGCCTGTCGCCAAAGTTGTTTGGGTGGATTTTTGACCCAGTCTGTTGCGAGTTCGGATCCTGTTATTTTACAATCTCGATTTGTCCCTAAAAACTGAGAAAAAGATAGTGTAGATAAATAATCAGGTTCTGTTTTTTTGTTAGGATTATCAGGTTGCTCTTTTTTTGCAGTAGGAAGCTCTCTTTGCGACCATCGCCATTCAAATATCGGTACCATATTTCCACTGAACTGGCTAAACCGAAAGCATGTAAGAAAAACACCTGTTACTAAAGTAATACTGCCAAGTATTTTTAGGCGTGTAGTTCCTGAAAAACGTGCAAAAAAGAGTGCCCATATAAGAAGTAATAAGAATCCTATTGCGGTGGTTCCAATCGTCTTAAAAACCTGTTTTTGATGGTTATCTCCTTCTGTGGTTCCTAAATTAAAATCTTGGTCAGTAAAGAAAATAATAACTAAAAGAACAGCGGAAATTATGATCGCTGGCCACCAGCGAGGTTTTTTATTGAATGCTTTATGCTGTGAATCAGTCATGCTTGGGCATTTATTATCAAATTTAACCCTGATATCCAAGCTGTGTTCAACTTGTGGGAAAGTTGTGAATAAGTACACATGGACATGTTGTTTTGAACGGTCTTTACTCTTGTGGGGTAATTGTTTCGATACCTTGAGTTATATTTATGCATAACTGAATATATCGATCTTTTTAAATTATGATAAATCATTTTAGATTAATTACATTTTTTTTGCTTAGTTTCACCAGTCCTTTTAGCGAAATAATCGCTTTGGATGAAGAATCTAAAGTACCTGATCAACTTTTAGAAAAGGGTGGTCAAGAAAAACAAAAACGTGACATCCGTATTCAGTTTGAAGGTGTATCATATTCGGATGCCTTGCAGAGGTTCTCACAGATGGCTAATAAACCATTAATTGTAGAATCTTCATTAGAAGGTACTTTGACGTTTTTTGATCCAGAGCCTTATTCATATCGGGAAGCTTTGGACGTGTTTAATGTAATCCTATCGATGAAGGGAGTTGCTCTTGTCGAGAATGGGCGATTCTTACAATTAACTAAGTTAGAGAATTTAAAAAAACTTCCTTTAAAAGTTCTTCGAGGATCTGATGCTTCCGGCGATGTAAGACCAGGGCAAATCGTTACTTTTGTTATACAATTACAGTACCTTGATGCAGCAGAGGTCTCAACTGCAGCAACTTCATTATTAACCAGTGCAGGTTCGATTGCTCCATTGTCACGAGGAAAGGGGCTAATTATTACTGATCGACTTGAAAGTATTCAGCGGATTCGTCAGTTATTAGCTGAAATTGATGTCGGTCCATCAGCAGAGCGTCTGATGAAAACACACTCATTAAAACATTCTTCTGGGGCGGTAGTAGCGGAGCTCATAAATAAGACATTTGGTAAGTCTTCAGTTCCTAAAAGACTTAAATTTAATGATAAGACTAAGAGATATGATTCTTTTGATCCTGAACCTGCGACCTATGTAACTGCAGTCTACGACGAGGCATCTAGGACTATGGTTTTATTTGGTCCTTCTGAGCAAGTTGAATTGGCTAGCACCCTGCTTATGCAGTTCGAGACTGGTGAGGGTAAGGCAGGCGATGTGAAAATTTTCCATCCGGCTAAGATGACTGCAGAAGAGCTTGCTTCCATGATTCGGGAGGGTGTTGAAGGTGTTGCTCAAAAGGGTGACACTTCTGATGCAGCCAAGCTTAAAGCCCGTATTATTGTCGACAGTAAACTGAATCGTATTATTGCATCAGCCCCTGTTTCAGGGCAGCTAGAGTTAATTGAAAAATTTGTATTACAAGTCGACGGTGCTGGTTCTGCAGGTTCTCCTACCAAGTCAAGTTCTTCAGTTAATATTACTCGTGTTTATAGAATTAAGTCACTTGATCTAGAAACTCTTAGTAATGCGGTTAAGAATGCAACATCAGACATTTTTCCTTCTGGTGATCCAAGGCCTCGTTTGGCAATTTCAAAAGATGATTCAACTCGAAGCCTTATTATTACGGGGTCCCCTGGCGATGTCGAAACGGCAGAAACTATTATAAAGCAACTTGAAATAGGATTGAAAGAACCGGTCTCAGAGCCGCGCACTACAGTGATGTTGACTTTGGTTAATCACAAAATAGATCGTATTTATCGCAACATTGAATCACTTGTTAATGAAAGAATGAATGAGGTTCCCTTTAAGGAGCAGCCCAAGCCTAGAATGATTCAAGATCGCGACAATAATCGAGTGATCGTGACTGCAAGTTCAAACCAGCATCAAGTGGTTGAGCAAGTAGTAAGGTCTTTGGATGTTTTACCTTCGATTCCAGCTCGCACTATGCGTTTTGTTGACCTTGAGGGTGCTGAATCTCGTAAGGTTTCCCCTTTAATTAATCGTTTGTTTGAAAATGATAAGCCAAGCGAGGGCCCTTTTCCTCAAGTAGTGGAGGACACCGGAGGTAAACGTTTAATAGTTTTATCGACTGAAAATCAGTACAAGCGAATCATGGTATTTCTCGATGAATATCGATCCACTAGTTCTTTGCTTCTTGAGCGAGAAATACGTTCTATTAGTTTGCCTCGTCGTGAGCGAGGTAAATTTAATGAAATGGTTCAATCGATACAAAAACTGATCGATCAAAGAATGCAGGAAGTTAAGTTTTCACGAATGCCAAGGCCCTTAATTCTTCCAGATGAACCTGGAAGTCGCATGGTGCTGACTGCTACTGAGGAGCAATTTTTAGTCATTGATCAAATCGTAGCAACTGTTACGGCAGCTCCTGAGCCAGCCAAACGTGAAATGCGAGTAATCCGCTTAAAGGATCGTAATGGCCAAGAATTAGCAAAACTAACTAAACGTCTATTTGATAACCAGATTTCACCTGATGGAAGTAGGCCGCAAATTTTTAGTGATCAAGATGGTACTAGGTTAGTTGTTGTGGGAACCGAACCCGAGTATAAGCAAATAGAGGCATTCTCAAAAGATTTTAACGAGGGCAGAATGGATCTTGGCCCTCAACAATTTAAATTTGTTGATGTGACTGAAGGACAAGCAACTGAACTTGTGAGTTCGGTTAGCAAGTTGTATGAAATTCAATTACGAGATAATCCAGAGCGTAAAGCTAATGCAGCCACCATTTTAGCAGATTCCGATGATGACCGTGTTATTATCAGTGGACCTCAGAAGGAAGTAGGAAGAGTAGAAGGGTTGGTGCGTATGCTTGGGCCATCAAATGGAAAAAGTGGTGGTCAGAAAGTGACTCAGGTTATCCGGTTGAATTCCGCCAATGCGCAGAATATGTCGGGCTTGATTGAGAAAAGTTTCAATGCCGGATCTAATCGGGGCAAAGTAAGTCTTTTGGTTGATGATTCAAGTAACAGTCTTATTCTAAGTGGTGCTGAAAAATCCGTTGCTGCTGCCGAGGGGGTTATTCGTCAACTTGATACTGATAACCGTCAGCAGCCACTAGAGCTAAGGATTTTAGAGTTGAGAGCAGGTGAAGCCAGTAAGGTAGGCCCATTGGTAACTGATCTGTTTACAGCTTTAATGAAAGACCGTAAAGGAAGCGCGTATAAGCCACGATCAACAATTACGGTGGATGCTGCTGCTAATCGTATTATTATTACCGGAAACAAGGATGAAATAGATGAAATCGATAAGTTGGTTAAGCAATTAGATTCTACTACTCGTCAGTCAGCAGGAAATCGAGTATTTAAGGTTAAGTCTGCTGATGCAAAAAAGATTTCTGAAGTAATTAAAAACACATTTGTTACAACTGATTATCGAGGCAGGATTACACGGCGAGTAAGTGTTGCAGCTGATGAAGTTAGTAATCTTCTTATCGTGGCGGGTAAACCTGAAGATTTGCTTGCTGTAGGAATGATTGTGGAACAATTAGACGTTGGAAATCCGATTCAGCCTAAAGATATAAAAGTAGTTGAACTTCCGAATGATAATGGAGAATCGCTTTCAAAGCTTGCTGGCCAGGTTTGGGGATCGCAAATGAGAGGAGTGGAAGGCTCAACCAATGTGAGTTTTAATCATGAGCCAAGTGGAAAGCGCCTCATTATTGTTGCGCCTAAAGACATGATTAAGCAGGCAGAGAATGTAGTAAGTGGTCTTTTAGTTTCTCCGGAATCATCGAAGCGCGGAGTTGTTGTTGTTGAGTTAAATCAAGGCAATGCAGAGATTCTCGTTCCAGTACTTACAAGTGCTTATCAGGCTAAAATTGAGGGTCTGCCGGGGAATCCTGCAACGATTTTATCTGGTGCTAGTGATAAGCAGGTTGTGGTTATGGGCACTCCTGCTCAAATCGAAGAGATTAGACAGATGGTTTCTGAGTTGGAGGCGCCAACTAATATTGAATCGGAGCGAGTGTCCCGCATTATTGAATTAGGAGATGTCAGTGAAGTCGAAAGATTGCAGCCATTGGTTGAGCAGGTTTATGTGGATCGTTATAAAGACAATATTAAGGAATCTGCTGATGCGCAGATTATTTCTGACCCATCTGCTGCATCACTAATTGTTACTGGTACCGAAGATCATGTTAAGGCTATAGAAGGAATTATTGCTGAACTGCGACTAAAAAATAATAAGTCACGTCCGAGAATTACTAGAGTTTATGATCTAAATAACACTGAGGCTTCAATTATCGCTCCAACTGTTACTCAGCTTTATGCTGAGAAACTTAAAGATCAACCGGGAGCTGACCCGGATCAGGCTTTAGTTTTGGCTGATGCAACAGGAAACCGACTCATTGTAATGGCGCCTGACAATGAATTCGATGTGCTTGAAAAATTAATAAACCAACTAGATAAGATTAGCTTACAAACAGCAGGCACTCGTGTTTTCAAGTTGAAGGCTAATGACCCTGTTCAAGTAGCTTCGATTTTGACTGGTTCTATTGCTGGATTGAGTGCTACGCCAGATACGAAGAGTAATTCTTTGGTAGTATCTGGTGCTCCGGAGAATTTACAGGCGGCATCTGTTATTATTGAGCAGTTGGACAATATTTCTGATAAACCAGATAGAGAGGTTAAAGTTTTTGTTCTGTCTAATTCTAAAGCTGATTTGACGGCTACTCAGGCAAAGGAGGTTTATATTGATCAGATGAAGGGGAAAAATGATTTGGGTGAATCCGATGCAATGATTATAGCTGATTCAATTGGAGATCGATTGATAGTAACTGCGAATACACTTCAGTTTCCATTGATTAAAGAAGTTATAGATACTCTTGATAAAGAAGCAATTGTTGGAGATCGAAAGACAGTAGTTTATCCACTCAAAAATGGATCTGCAGCATCAATGATGAGTGTTATTGCTAACGTTTTCTCTGCGGAATTAGAACTGGCAGATAATCTTATGAAGCTTTCTGTTACTTCCTCTGTAGATGATAAATCACTGGTAGTTTCCGGGCAGCTAGAGGATTTGGCTAAAGTTGAAGAACTGGTAAACAAATTAGATGCTCCAACTTTTTCTGGGGAAGTGGAGGTGAGATCCTATCGTTTGAAGGAAGGAGATACAGGTGATTTGGCTCAAGCATTGAATAATATTTTTAAAAGTTCAGATGGTTCACCGAGTGGTGCTATTCAGCCCAAATTTGAGGCGGATGAGGATACGAAGCATTTATTGGTAGCAGCAACTCAGGAACAGTTTAAAAAAATAGAAAAACTAATAAAAGATTTTCAGACAGCTGCTGAAGTGACCCATGGAATAAAGACTTTCCGATTGGTCAGAGGCGAATCGGAGGATATTGCCAAGGTTTTACGTGAGATGTTAGGGGCAGATGACACTTCGTCCTCTAGTTACCGGAGTAGTAGCTATTATCGTTCTCGATATGGCAGAAGTTCAACTCAGCAGGCAAAAGCTAAGGTGACATCGGCAAAGGCAATAAATGCTGTAATCGTTCAAGGAACCCCGTCCCAGCTTTCGATGGCGGAAGACTTAGTGCAAACACTTGATAAGATGGAGCGACCTGAGGCGTCTGTTATGGAAGTTGTTCATCTTGAAAAAGCCGAAGCGGCTTCTGTTGCAGATGCTGTTAATCGAGCGCTACAAGGTGGAGGCAGTGCTCGCAGCAGTTCGTCTAGAAGTAGAAATAGCAGTTCGTCTAGAAGTAGAAGCAGTAGTTCAAGTGATGAGAACCCGGAAGTCACAGTGACTCCTGAGGTTAATTCCAATAGTTTGCTTATTGTTGGACCTGTTGAGTTGGTGAAAACAGTAACTGAGTTGGTGCGTCAACTTGATATTAAAGGTGAAACAGAGGGCGGTGTTGATATCAAGATATACAAACTTGAAAATGGCGAGGTAAAATCTGTAGGTCAAACACTTGAGGATATGGTTGAGCGAGTGCTTATGTTAATGCCCGGATCGTCTGAAGACCGTTCACGCAGGCGTTATCAAGTCCGAGTTTGGGGTGATGAACCGACAAAAACGTTGTTTGTTTTAGTCCCACCCAGACAAACTGCTTTAGTTGAAAAACTTATTCCATTACTTGACCAAAAGACAGAGGAAGCACTTCAAAGTGGTGAGTTAAAAGTTTACCCAGTAGAACATGCCCGTGCATCTAGGCTAGGTACGGTATTAGAGGACATAATAGATCGTATGGCTCAATTAGCACCAGGTTCTGAAGAGGAGCGAAGAGCGCGTAGGTATTCAGTTCGTTTTTGGACACATGAAGAAAGTAATACTTTAATGGGTGTTGTTCCTCCTGACCTTCAGCCATTAACAGAGAGATTAGTGAAAATGTTGGACACTTCCAGTGAAGTGCAAGAACAGCTAGGTGAAATTCAGTTATTTCCATTGAAATTTGGGGATGCGGAAGAGGTTGCGAATTTGTTGGAAGACATGATGGAGCGGCTTTTTTATTTGAATCCGAGACCCGGGTTATCAACCAGTCAAATGGCCAGATTGGTAAGAATATGGCCCCATGGAGATACAAACAGTATCTTTGTTTTAGTTCCTCCTGATCAAATACCAGTTGCCAAAAATCTAATTGGCATGCTGGATGTGAAGCCAGAGGATGCTGTAGAAAATGCACAGATTCAGCTATTTAAATTAAAACATACTGAGGCCGAAGCTGTTGGTGAAATCCTTGAGAGTATGGTGGAGCAAGTGTTGTCCTTAAATCCAAAATCTAAAATCAATAGCCGGCAGATAAGAGACTTAGTGGAGATATGGCCGAATCTTGAAACGAACAGTTTATTTGTATTGGTTCCTAAGGAACAGTTGCCGATGGTAACGAATCTATTAACAATGCTTGATATTAAGCCAGAGAGAGTGCCGCGTCAGATACATTATGTCCTGCTTGAAAATGCGGATGCCGTTATAGTGACTGATCAAATCACTCAACTTTTTAGCGAGCTGGATGATGCAAAGCAGCCAATTATTCAGGCTGATCTTTTTACTAACAGTATAACTTTGATTGCTACATCAGATCAGATTACCGAAATCGACGAAATGATTGCTAGCTTGGACGAAGCAGCTATTGATAAGACTTTACAAATTAGAGTGATTTCATCCGAGGGGGTTCCCGCTAGAGACCTTGCTGAAACCTTAACGGGATTTTATTCGAAGCTATCAGGGGTAACTATAAAATTAGTAGATGAACTGCCTGGTATTAATGATGATGATCAAAACAATCAGAAAGATTCTACCGAAGAGGAAGGTGTTATATATATTGCGGTAGATGAAAAAATTAATGCAATTTTAGCTTCAGGAAAGTCAAATGAATTGGATCGAGTATCCCGTATTGTAGATGACTTAAATTATACAATCATTGAAAGTGATGCAGAGTTTCGAACATATGTATTGAAGGAAGCCGATCCTGAAGGGTTGGCTAAGGCAATTTTGGATATTTATTCAAGGCCTGAAAAAACAGTAATCGAAGATGGAAAGACCAAAAAGGTTCCTCAACCACCTAAGGTCGTGGCTGTTCCTGATTTGCGAACTCGATCAGTTATCATTAGGGGAGAAGCGCTAGATTTTGAATATATTGATGTGCTAGTCGAAAATCTGGATAAGCCCAGTCTAAGTCAAATTGACATGAAGTTTTTTGAATTACGAAATGCAAAACCTGATGATGCTGTGGAATATCTTCAAGAGTATTTTGAAGAGTTGAAAGTAACTAGTCCTGGTGAAATTTTAGATGTGAGGCCAGATGCTAGAACGGAATCAGTTGTCGTCTTGGCTAGACCAGATATGTTCGATCAAATTTCCAAAATTATTGAACGTATTGATGTCCCTGCAGCCTTTGCTGAGGCTGATGTTGAAATCATTGAATTACGCAAAGCTAATGCTGAAAACTTAGCAGAGATTGTGCAGACGATGATTCGTGCAGATGCCAGTAAAGGGGGGCTTACGGAAGAGGCACAAAACTTGGTTGAGCAGATTCAGAAATTAAATCTTACAAACAATGAAGGTCAGCCGGTGCAATTAGATTTGACTCAGCCAATTAAGATTTTTGGTGAATCTTCAGATGGTATTAATCGACTTATTGTCACTTCTACTCCTGATAATATGATTGCGTTAAAAGCGTTTGTAAGTTTGATGGATTCAGTTTCAATTATTGATGGGGTAACTGTTCGTCTTGTCGCTTTAAGCTATGCAAATGCTGAAGATGTTCGTGATACTTTAGAAAATATTTTTTCACAAAGTCAATCTCTTGGAGAAGGCCCTGGAGGAAAAGCCGAGCCTGAGGGGAGTGGAGGAAAAGCTTTAGTAGATCAATTAAATTTTGGGGTAGATGATCGAAGTAATAGCATCATTATGAGTGGCAACCCTGATTCAGTTGATTTAGCTGAAAGGTTAATTACTGACTTAGATAAGGATGTTGAAAATTTTGTAACCGATGTGAAAGTTTTTAAATTAAAACATGCTTCTACTGATCAAGTAGTTCCTATGTTACAATCTGTTTTTAATGAAAATAACAACGACCCTTCACGTGAGGGAATAAGTCGGCAAGTAACTCGCTTAAGGCTACATATGCAGGAAGAGGGAGTTATTACCTCGGATGCTCCTGCAGCTCGTGACGCATTGTCAATTCAAGGGGATGACCGTTCAAATACACTTATTGTGGCAGCTCGATCAGATTTATTGCCATTAATTAAAGAAATCATTAATACTTTGGATATTCCATCGGTTGGAGGTATGGAGGCAATTCAAATTTATCCTTTAGATTATGCAAATGCTTCTACAATACAGAATATAATCGAAAATCTTTATAAAGGTCAGTCGAGGGATCAAATTCGACAAGAAGATCTTCCAAACATCGTTGTGGATGGGAGGACAAATGCTTTAATAATTTCAGCTTCTTCAAAAACTCTAGCTATCGTAAATAGTTTGATTCTAAAATTAGATAAAAAATCTGATAATCCAGGGATAAAAGTTGAAGTATTGCCATTGGTTCACAATGACTCTTCGCAAGTTGCAGGAATGGTTAACGATGTTTTTTCTGCTAGGCGCCGAAACTTGCTTCAACCAGGTGAACCAAGTCAGGCACAAGAGAGAGTAAATGTTGAATCTGACGGGTTAACTAATTCACTAATTATTACTGCAAGTAATGAGAACCTCGAATTGATTAGAGAACTTGTGGCGAAAATTGATATTGAACCTACGGCAGAGACAAGTCAGTTAACGATTATTCCTTTGAATTATGCTGATGCCCAGCGAGCAGCTGCTATGTTGCGCTCTTTAATTAAGCAGGGTTTGTATCGTCCTGGGTCTACTCGATCAAGAGCGGCTCGGGCTAGTCGTGAGAGTATCGCAATTTCAGTGGACCTTGCCACTAATACTCTTATCATCTCAGCTAGTCCTGAAAATTTGGCTGTTGTACGTGAAGTCGTTAATCAAATTGATACTCAAAACTATGCCAAATCCGGTGCATTAAAACTTTATCAATTGCAACATGCATCGGCTACACGTTTAGCAGCAACAATTGATTCATTTTTTAAATCCAAAAGAACAGCAGAAGCCTCTGTGGGTGATGCTGACGCTGTTGTTCCTGTTGCTGTAACTCCGGATGAACGTACTAACACTTTGCTGATAACAGGTGGAAAGGAAAGTTTCTCCATTATCGATAAATTACTTGAGAAATTAGATGCTGATGCGGTTGTAGCTCTGAATCAATATGAAGTGATTTCTTTAAAGAATGGTTCTGCTGTAAAACTTAAAACTATGCTTGATCGACTTTTTGCTGGCCGAACAACTCCTCAAGGAGGTCAAACTCCTCAACCGGTTACAATTATTGCTGATTCTATTGCTAATTCTTTAGTTGTTGGTGCTACAACCGAGGATCTTCCTATGGTTCGTGATTTGGTGAAACGTTTAGATTCTGAACAAACAGATCCAGATATAAATGTAGCCGTTTTATCTCTTTCAAAAGCAAATGCCTCTAGTGTGTCTCAGATTATTCAGGGTTTGTATCGAGATACAGGCTCAACAACTGGACCTTCTGTAGCTATCAGCGTTGATGAGCGAATTAATGCGCTTGTTGTTTCAGCAGGTGAAAACGACCTTAAGCGAATCGAAGAACTAGCTCAGCAATTAGATACTGATGAAGTAAGTCGAGTGTCTGAAATTCGTGTTTTTGCACTAAAACATGCCAGTGCTACTGACTTGGCACTACTTCTTAATACTGCACTTAACACCAAACCTTTGAACCTAACTTCTCAGAGTGCTGACCGCCAAGAACTGTTGCAATTTATCACTCGAACTATTGAGGATAATGAATTAGTTGCTACTGGATTACGCGAAGGCGTTTTAATTACTCCAGATCCACGAACTAACTCACTAGTGGTCTCTGCTCCTGTAGATAACATGGAATTAATTGAGCAAGTGATTAAGAAGCTTGATTCAAGTTCGCCTCAGATTGCTCAAATCAAGGTGCTTCAATTGAGTAATGCAGATGCTGGACGAATGGCAGAAGTGTTGACTAATTTATTTCGTTTGGAGGCTGCAGGTGGGGATTCTAATTCTCGTTCTATTCGTTATACATTAGTTAAGCCATCAAAGCCTTTAATTGGCGGAGAGAACGAGCCCACAATTGGTACAGCGGAGCAAAACGCGCTTACAGTAACGGTTGACATTCGTACAAATAGTTTATTGGTTGGTGGATCTGAGCACTATGTCTCGTTGGCAATACAGATTATTACGGAGCTTGATTCTAGCCCTGCTCAAGAAAGGATTACTAAGGTTTATCGTTTGAAAAATGCACAGGCTGAAGAAATTGC
>CEVX01116086.1_pt1 | contig 25714 bp, 22 predicted proteins | sample 356561 | NCBI WGS metagenome assembly CEVX01 (sample SAMEA2623886, study PRJEB7988) | marine metagenome | biome: marine biome (ENVO:00000447); feature: surface water layer (ENVO:00002042); material: "saline water (ENVO:00002010), including plankton (ENVO:xxxxxxxx)" | depth 5 m | reverse complement strand
TATTCCCTGTTCAATTAGGATTAGCTACTGAAGATTTCCATACGACTTGGCTTAACAAACAGTTAACCATAAACAATGTAGTTGGTTACGGACATGAACATAAACTAATGTATGAACAAGCACATTGTGTTGTTGAATCTGATAGCACATCTCATCCATTTATATTAGTATCTACTATTGACATAGCTTATACACAAGAACCTATAGATTCAGAATTACTTAGTATTTTAAATCAAGATATTTTCTTGGTAGAACTTAAACATACTGGAGAGTACAGTAACTTAGATAAAGTAATTAAGAACTACTATCCACAATTACAACATCACATGTATGTCTGGGGTACACAGGAGATAATGATCTCAGCTATCTTTGGAAACAAAAGACAACAACATGACATAGTTAAAAAAGATAATAAATTTCTTGCAGATTACATGGAAAGAGCTATGGAATTAGGAGCATTAATTTATGACTATTGGCATGACCAAGCAAGGTTCTATGAAGATGGAGAGAAACCAAACAGAGATGAATGGTGGAAAGTATCACAAGAATTAGACTGGGTTACTGGTGTGCCAATAGAAAAAGATATTGTATGTAATAGCGGTAAGGTGTATAATCTTAACGAATGTGCAGATTGGAATTGGGCTAAAGAATTTATTGATAAAGCAATAGAAACTTCAGTAAGCAATACTGGATTCAGTAAGTCTAAAGAGGAGAATGAACATAACAAAACTCATCTTAAGAAACTGATACCAGATGATGCCAAGTCTGTAACATACAACGGTATTACTGCCAGCCGAAATAAAAATGGCATAGTGTCTATCAGAATTAAATAGGAGCAACCAATGGATAAACAAGAAGCATGGGCTAAGATAAAAAAACTTTGCCCAGACATAGAGCCAAACGATAAACTTGCTTGGCAACTAAAACAAAACAAACAATGGATATTAAGCAACCAAGCTGTGCAAAGAATCGCAGCATACAATAATATTATTATTACCTATGGAGAACCAAAAGAAATCATGGGTAATATATATATTAAAGCTACTGCTAAGAATACTGTTACAGGATTGCAGATAGAATCCTTTGGAGAAACAAGCAGTAAGAATACACACAACGCATACCCTCTAGCTATGGCAGAGAAAAGAGGACACGATAGAGTTGTTCTTAAATGTGTTGATGTATACTCAGACTTTTATAGTGATGTAGAAGCTGATTCATTTAAACAAGATAAGGAGGAATAAATGTCAGGAAGTTTAAATAAAGTAATGCTCATAGGTAGACTAGGAGCGGACCCGGAGGTCAGAGATACAAAGACAGGAGGAAGATTCGCAACCTTTAGTCTCGCAACATCTGAACGATGGAAAGACAAAAGCGGAGAACAACAGGAAAGAACCGAATGGAATAGAGTAGTAGTATTCCAAGAGGGATTGATTCCTGTTATAGAACAATATGTTACGAAAGGAAGTAATGTATTTATTGAGGGTAAATTGCAGACAAGAAAGTATGAGGACAAAGACGGAGTAGAAAAATATACTACCGAAGTTGTACTTCAAGGATTCAATTCTACATTTACCATGCTAGATTCTAAATCATCAGAGTCAGGAGCGAAGCCCACAACAGGCGGAGCGAAAGACAATGATGATGATATACCATTTTAACCTATTGATTCTCCTTTCCTAATTCGTTTGTGTATCAATAGGTTAATATTCAAAGGCGCAAACGAATGACTAATAGGCACAGTAGCATTGGAGCTGTGCCTATTTTTTTTGTGAGTAGATAAGGAGATAAGTAATTGCTATAAAGGAGAGCTATGCAAATGAAATTCAAAAATAAAAAACTTACACATATAGTCCATAAGATTATGGAGGATTATGATTTAACTGTAGAAGAAATCAAAGGCAACCAAAGAACCAAACAAGTAACAGAACCACGCTGGGTTATGTGGAAACTAATCAGAAAAAATTCTGGATTAAGTTACGGAGAAATAGGCAGACTGTTTAACAAAGACCACTCTACTATTATGAATGGTATTAAAAAAGCACCACAAGATATTGTGGATGTATACCAAAAAATATTTAACGAGATTTCTTTTGAAGAAATTCCAGATAGTCACGACCTTCTTCCACATTCTCAAAGAACAGTTGCTTTGAAGCACTTAGAGAGTATGGATCAATCACTTGCAAGATTGACTGACCATGTTGCTGTTGATGAAAACCCTTATCTATTGCATATTGATCGTGATACTTATAACCTCTTAGTCGAACTAAAGAACTTACTTTACCATTTACTTGCTCCACTTTCTGAATCCCCCAGTTATGCTTATGACCAGCAATATACAGATCAGCATCAGAATTCCAAAGACTCGCTTTCATCAGACCATGAAGATTTGAATATTGAGAATGACCGGGATAGTCATGTCGTGCGTCCACCGAAAGACGATATCCATTAGGAAAATTTAATCTAAATTTAACTTGCCAATCAGCAGAGATATTCTTTGGCTGTTCCATCCATGTCATCGGATCCTTTGCGCTGGGTGTCCAATTATCATGATTCCCTCGAATCAGTATGAGTGGGTCCATGTTGTTAATCAACCATTCAATAAGTAGATAGGTTTGTGCATCAGTTGTCTCCTGACTAGGACTCATTTTTAAAGACAAGCGACCTATCCAATTATTGTGGACATCACCTATAGATGCACCTTTAATAGCTGGATTAGATTTAATTAACTCTACATCAGAGTATAACTTCTCCCAATCACAATGGTTATCATCTATGTGTGGATCACCCATCCATAGTATACCTACTGGTCCATCAATATTAACTTTAACATCTACCCATTCATGAGCATCAGTAGCATTTTTTCTTGTACGAAATCTCTTTCGTTTATACTCAATTAATTCTTCAATAGGTAATTCTTCTGAGGGTAGGTCTGGTACTTCAAACTCAGGTTCTTTAGTTAAGTCTGGTAACCTTTCTCTTGCACTATATAATCTTGCAGTAAATGTAGCATAGCTTAAACCTAATGCTTTAGCAGCATCATGTCTGCTCTTATGTTCATTGTCTGCTTCTAGTACTTCTAATAATTCATCGGCTGTTAGTGGGTTGCGTGACATTGTTTACTCCTTACAACATTTACAAAGTTTTTCTTCTCGTCTTATTTCTTGGATAGCATCCATACATCCAGCAATCATATTCATATACGCATTAACTGTCATGTCTTTCCATACAGACTCATGGTCTATACATACTCTTAGCTTATCGCCAGTTGGTATAACATAAACTTGTGTGTCTTTATTTATCTTTATTGATTTCATCTACTTGCTCCTTGATTTTACTAACTTCTTCTTGCAGTTGCTCAATACGCATGTCTTGAAGTGCATCATCTGGAAGCGCACCGAACTCACCTCTTGGCCATTTAACTCTGAACTCTGAGTTAAGAACTATATCTTTATTCTTTAATTCTAATTCATGCTCAAGAAAATTTAATCTTTCAGTTAAACCAAAGTAACCATACACAGCTATACAGCTACCAGCTATAAGGCTTACAAGATTTCTTAATGGTATAGATATTACACTTGAGTCTGATACTTTCATCGCCATTATTTTTTCCTCATCATAGCTCGTTGACCAAACCAGAAAGCAATAATGCAAGACACCATACCCTCATCGAAATCTGAATAGATGATGTGTAAGTTTTCATGCAGCTCTACCCCACTACTATATGCTTGCCATATAGTAATTGATTTTGCAGTAAGGTAAGAAAACAAAAACAGATATGTAATGACTGGTCTGCATGTAGCTGAGAATGTAGTAACCCAACCAGCAGAGTTAGTAGCTAGTGTCTGGTCATGCTTATATATATTTTCTGCCTCTGCTATGTCGGCTTGAGCGTTAGCAATATTAATTTTATGTTTGGATTGTGCTTCAAGTAAAGCCAACTGCTGACGATGTGCCTGTCGTTTCTCAAAAAATCCTAACACAGATGGAATTGTACTGGAAAAGAAACCAAGTGCTGATCCGAACAGGGCAATCATGAAAAATTAATCCCATAAATGAGCGTAGAAAAGAAGTTAGGTATGTCTATATAGTATAAGGTCATAGAGTTTAAATCTTTCTGTATGGCTTTCTATTCAAGCGAGAGAACTAACTATCATTTTCAGTAGTAGTTTTTATCTCAATAGAGATATTCTGGTCTGATGGTAGCTGAGCATTGATTCCAATGTGGCTAGACGCACAACCAGATACAGTTATTCCAAATAAAATTATAAGGGATAGTGCATACTTCATTTAATTTCCTCCAAGTTTAGTTAAAAAATTTGTAATGCCAGCTGATAATCCACCAGCTGCAAAAATAATTCCGAACAACAAGCCTCTACCTCTTGCTACTTGTAGCTCCATGTTCTGTAACCTCTTGTTCAAGTCCTCTACTTGGTCTGTTAGTTTATTAACAGCGTTAAGTAATTTACCTTGTTCAACAGGAGATAGACCAGCCATAATTATTCTTCTTCTTTAGGTGGTCTAGGATCAACCCAGTTCTCATTTAATACCCATCCATCTGCTGTATAAAACCACTTATACCCATAGTATTCTGATTCAGGATCAGGTACATCTGTATAGTGATTAACATTAGATGTGTTAACATCAGAAATAATTAACTGTTCATTACCACTTGCGTCTTTAATAACAGTTTGATCATTTCCGATCTCAACGATAGTATCATCTGAGAATTGGTAGATAGCTATATCTTCTAATACAGTATCATCTGTATTTTTAGAGCTGTTCCATGTTAATACTTGTGTCATATTATTATCCTCTTATTAATAGTTGTGTTGTTGAGATTGCTTTACCAGCTTCCACGACTGTACCTGACTCAGCAGTTTCAGATAAATCGCCATTAGCTGTTACATATAAAGTTTGTCCAGGGGTAAGTCCAGTAAGATTAGGATTTATTCCATGTATTCTAACTTTAGATGTTCCATTTGCTGTTGCATTAGCTTCAGCAAAACCTATAAAATTTTCAGTAGTTAAATTACTAGTGCTACTTGTATAAGCTGGAGCATAACCAAATGTTCCAGCATCATCACCATGTTCTTTACCAAGCATCAACATATAGGCTTGTTGATTTTCTCTGCCTGATGTTGTGTTACCTACATACTTTACATTCCAATAATAATTTTGATTATTTGAAGCATCAAAAACTTTAATTGTATTTGTTACTGATACTGTTCCGCTTGAGTTCTGTAATTCTTTTAACATAACATCATAGTTATCATTAGAATTATTGTAAGCAAAATAATATCTATCAGACTTGGGGTTATATGTTAGTAGCTGTGTTCCCTCAACATAGTATTCTTCTGAATTAACATTAGGTAGTGCGCCAGCTGTTCCTTTTGTAATTGTTGTGCCAGATAATGTAAAAGAATTTTGTCTTAATTCAGTTCCACTTACTTTCCATACAGCTAATCCCTCAGTACCATTAAGAGCAACACCACCATAAGCATTTGTTCCTGTGCTTTCTAAGACAACTGCTGTTCCTAATGTAACATCACCATAAGTTGTTGAACCATCAACAGTAAAAGCTCTTACAGTTGGATAGTCAGAGTTAGATTCTGCTCTCCACCAAGCCACGCCAACATCAGTAGTTTGATCGTAATCCATTCCTATAAACTGAACATCTTGAGCAGAACCACCAATTTCTCCTGACATGCCACGATAACCATTACCTGATGCTGCTACCTCTGATGCTTTATGAAGTCCAATTTTGCCTGTTGATTTACTTAGTAATGTTACACCACAACTTTGGCTATCACTATAAACAGAAACTTGATGGTTAACACCACTACCAACTCCATAACCACCACTTGACCTTGTATTAGCAACTGTTGTTGTGTTGCCACTTCCTGTTACGCGATAAGCATGCCAATCATTATAAGATTGAAAGTTAGCAACAAAGAGAGAATTTGTTTTGTCATAATATACTGAACAACTATTACCATACACACTTGCCATAGTAACAGGCGTGGCCCAAGATATACTGTGATCAGCATTTAATGTTCCTTTAGATACCTGAATATAATTACTTGTACCTCTAAATACCACACACATTGTACCAGCTCCATCTGATGCTATACCAAAAACATCTCCAGAAGTTGAATGAACTTCCATATAGCTTGTTGTCGTTTCGCTACCACTTGATGTTGTTCCAGCTATTTGTTTAAAATCTCCATCAGCTTCAACAAGAACAGAACGACCTTTACTAATATTGCTATCTGCCTTACCAAATATAATATCAGTTGGTGTATCTTTTAATAATAAAGATGTTGCTGATATAGCTTCACCTAAATATTGTCCACCACTTAATGCATTGCCTCCGCTAACAAATGTTCTTACGGTCCCAGCATTGTCTGTAAAGTAATCTTCGCCAATAGACAAACTTGACTGTGAACTGTTAATACTTCCAACAGGCAAATTAATATCTACATTCTGTCCGTCTGATACTGTTGATGAAGCAAGTCCTATATAATTGTTATCAAGGTTTGTAACAGGAGATTGTCCAACAGTAAATACTGCTGAATAAGCATATCCTGTGTTACCATTACTCATAACTATTGGAATTGGATTGCTTGTCATATTTGTTGTCATTGCTGTTTGTAAGATACCACCTCTTTGTGCAAAGTTATTTGTTGATGAATCCCAAACTCCTGTTGATTGTTGTGTAAAGTCTGTGCCATCATTAGAAAAGACTGCCCATCTTGAAGTTGCAGCTCCCCCACCACCTCTAAGTATAACAACTCTTTGAGCTGTCGGATCAAAAGAAGCAAATCCTGCTGATACTGAATCTGATACTCCTGTGCCTAGTGAAGTAACTGCCGTTGGTGTACCTAAAGTAAAATCATTCGCAGTCATCGTTATATTTACAATTTCGTTATAATTACTTGTTGTGTTGTAAGCCATAACAACTTTGTTATTGTTACTGTCAAAACATATTGCTGGTTTTTCTTTATAATTTGTTGGCTTTGTTTTTGAGCGTTCTGTTGCTGTAATTGCAGAGCCACTATTTGTTACAACTACAGCTCTAAATGTTGATGGTTCACTTTTGTTACTAGTAACAAAAAAAGCATTAACATTTGTGTCATAAGTCGCAAAGAATGGATTTGTTACATCAAAAAATGTAGTATCAACATTAACATTTACAAGATAAGAACTTGTTGGAGTACCTGACGCATTACCCGTTACTGCAACTGCTCTAAATGTTCTGTCTGAACCATTTACATAAACTAAAAAGACCATGATATGATTGTTGTCTGGATCAAATAATGCTGTATGGGCTTTTACTTCATCTGATGAAATTAAAGTTAAACTACTACCTTGTTTTGTTAATGCTGTACCAGATATTGTATAATTAGCTATAATAAGTTTTGGATCGGATTCTGTTTGTACAGTTACCCCAAGAACACTTCTACTTGTATCATAAGCCACGCCTATACCATTAGATGTAACACTATTGACTACAACCGCAGTACCAAAAGCTATTGTTCTGCCTGAATCATTTACTGTTGCTACTCTTACGACACCATAATTACTGTTTGATGCATCTCGATAAGCTACTGCAACTTTGTCGTCTGCTACTTTTGCTAAAGAGGTAGAAACATAATTAATCGCATTAGAGCCATTAAATGAATTGTCTGTGCCTGTACCTCCTGTTACATTATTGCCTGTTTCTGCAATTTGTTTTGCTTTTCCAGCAGCAGTTAATATACAAGGCTTACCAGCAGTAATAGCTCCATCAGATACTAATGTTGCCACACCTCCTGATGCTGGTAAATTAGTTAATTGAGATGCATCAATAGCTGGTAAAGCACCAGTTAATTGAGTAGCAGCTATACTTTTATTTGTTAATGTTTGTGTTGCACTTGTACCTACTAATTCTTGATCACTACCAGCTGGTAAAGTAAGTGTGTTAGTTACATTTGCTGAGTGTGGTTGTGGTTGTATTGTTTGTGCATGAAGATTTGATGACTCACAATATAAACTAATTTTTGCAATAGTTCCTGATCCTGTTTTTACATCTATTAAACCATCTGATATAACAACACCGCCACTTGAACCATCACCATCAATATTAACTTTACCACTACCATTAGGTAAAATATCAATATTACCATCAGATACAGATACAATATTTTGACCATTAACATCTAAGTTACCGCCTAATTGTGGAGTTGTATCTTCAACAATATTTGCCATTGGTCCAGATGGTCCAGTAGCTCCAGTTGCACCAGTAGCTCCAGTTTCACCTTGAATACCTTGAGTACCTTGAGGTCCAGTATTTCCTGTTGCACCTTGTGGGCCAGTTGCTCCAGTAGGTCCAGTTAAGTTAGGGCTTGTTACTGTAATATTAGAACCAGCAGACATACTATGTACTATGTTATAAGTTCCATTACCATTATCAGTTAAGCTAATTCCTGTAATAGATGTACCAGTTGCACCAGTATTACCAGTTGAACCAGTAGCACCAGTAGCTCCTCTTAAATTCTGTGATGTAAAGCTATGCGTACTACTATCAGAGAAAGTTAAAGTAATAGTTTCTGTGTAATCGTTATTAGATGTAGAAGAAAATCCTGTAACAGTAATACCAGATGTACCAGCTGGTCCAGTCGGACCAGTAGGTCCAGCTGGTCCTTGCGCTCCAGTTGCTCCAGCACTTCCTGTTGCTCCAGCACCACCAGCAGCTCCAGTTGGTCCAGTTAAATCAGGAGTAACAATAGTATATGTAGCTCCACCTACAGCAGTAAATATAATATCAAGAGTACCGTCACCATTATCTGTTTTAGTTACTCCACTAAAGCCTGTGCTTACAGAGCTACCATCTAAGTCATCAGTTCCGATAGAACCATCTGTTACCATTCTTCCATGTACTCTAGTTATAGCCATTGTTATTCTCCTTTAGGATTCCTTTCTTTTATTTCTTTTATAGTTTCTCTCCATGCGTCTATATCGTGATATATCATATCTAATTGTTCTGCTAGTTTAGGATATTCATTTCTTCTTTTACCAGAATAATCTAAATCTGCTTCTCTTATTCTTTGTTCAAGAACACCATCATTATTTCTTGCTATATATAACTCATAACCTTTACTTACTTGTCCAACAAAAGGAATAATTAATTCATAAGAATCATCTATTTTATCTGGACCCATTTGTGTTCCATACTCATTATCACCTAATACTTGTATATAATAACCATCAGATTCAGAATCAGATTTTGCTTGTTGGTCTAATAGTAGCTGAGCATAGACTTCATCTTGAGCAGCAGTTTCTTTTTCTGCTTGCTCTATTTCCTGTGCTACTTTTTCTTCTCTTTCTTTTATTTGTTGTTCTGTATATTTTGGCATTATCTTAATCCCCAAGCAAGTATGTTAGCTTTTGTTAAACTACAGGCAGTTCCATCATGTTTAGCATATAGTTTAAATCTAATTGCACTTGTTGTCTTTCCTGTTGCAGATATTTGTGATGGTATTCTAGCGTTAAGGTGCATATTAGATACATACCAATCTTCATATATGTCATGTAATACATACTCAGTACCCTCTGTGCTTCCTGTTAATGTACATGCAGTTAACTTTCCATGTATACCATCAGATGTACTGCTGAAATATAAACTAGCAAAAGCCATAGCAGCATGGCCCTCTGCTGTTGATCCTGTATTATCTGGTGCTGGTAAATCACAAGTAAGTTTTAATACATAAGAAGATGTTAAAGATGATGAAGCAGATGTTTCTGCTACTTGGTTTTTATTAACATCTCCTCTAATTTTATTAGCTTGTAATGAATCAATAACAGCATCACGAATATTAAATGTTCCACCTACAACTTCAAATACTGTACTAGGACTAGCACCACCATATCTATCAACCATAAAAAACTTTTGAGCATTAATAGCAAAAGATGTAGTCGATCCACCTACTTCATTAGATGATGACAATAATCCAAAACCACCAATATATCCATTGGACATAACTTTAACGCCATATTTAGTTAACACTCCATCAGGACCAGATACAGCTTGTTGTGTTGTTGTTATATTCCCTGTGTTTGTGCCTACTGTTGCTTCTAATATAGTAACATCTTCAACTGCAGCATTTGCTTTTGTCAATGCTGTTCCAGCGTCAGCTGTAACTAAAGTTAATTCAGATTTTGTTGCTAATACACTTGTTCCAGTTCCACCAGTTGCAATAGCTTCTAAGTTAGTTAGTCTTAAAGCATGTGCTGTGCTAGTACCATTAAGTGTACTTACAGTAGCGTTTAAAGTATTATGTTGATTAACTGTAGCTAATCTTGCTGTTGTTCCGTCTGCTGCAAATACTTGTGATTCAAGATTAGTAATTCTATTAAGGTCTAATGTTATACTTCCAGAACCTTGTACTTGTAATACTTCTAAAGCAGACACTCTTTGACCTAATGATGTAGATGCAGAACCATTGATTGTGTTATCTAAACCAGATGTTAATGTTTCTAATGCTGTAATTTTTGTGCCTTGGTCTGTAACTATATTAACGCCATTTTGTGTAATAATATTTTCAAGTACTAATGTTCTTCCCTCAACACTTGTTATGTTTGATATTTGATTTTGTAATGATGTAGATAATTGTGATGTATCTATTCTGTTTACTGCAGCAGCTATATCACCCATTAGTGTTGGTATATCTATATTAGCTTGTGTAACCTCAGAACCAGTACCTATGTTAACAATAGTACCACTACCAGAAGAAACAGTAGAACTAAAATCTCTTATTTCTACAGACGAACCTATAGGTGGAGCAGTTGTAAATGTTATAACATTATCAGACAATGTATAGTTATTAACATTCTGTAATACACCATCAATAATAACTAATATGGACAAGACACTACTAGGTCTTGCTGATAGAGTTATTGTTGTTAAGCCTGTAGCTGTATATGTTGTTGAGAGAGGTTGAACCCTACCAAATACCAAATCCCATGCTGTGCCTGTCCATATCCGTGTTTCTAAAGCTGTTGTATTGTAATATAAATCACCAGTTTCTAATGCAGTACCATCTGGCCTGTTAGTTAAATCAGTTGTAAAAGCTCCAAGATACTCAGTAATAGCAGATGTTTTAGTGGTGACATTACCAGATGAGTCAAAAGCCAAGAGCTTTCCAGCCCTTGAAGTCGCAGTAGGTAAATCTCCTGGCGTACCCTCTTGTATAGGTGCTGAAATAGATTGATCAACTTTTAACTCCAAGTCTTGTAAGTTTCTTGTTACCCTTGATAACTCAACATTGAGGTCCTCAATATCAAAATACCCTCCTGTGTTGTAGTCACTTGTTCTTGATATAGATGTATCTCTGATTATGTCAACGGTCACATTACTTTGTGCTGTGGCAAATTCAATAGTAGTAGAACTAGCAGTACCTATGTTATTTAGTATGTATGCTGTTCCTGTCTGTCCTGATAAAGAAGCTACTTGTGTAGCCTCTGCATCATTAACAAAAACCTTAATATCCGCAGCTTGTTCAGTAGCAAACGGTACTGAAAATACAGTTTGTGATGATGTGCCAACAGTATATTCTACTCTTGGACTTGTATCTGATACACTTATTGCCATAATGACCTACTTTCCTTAATGTTTATTCTATTGCAACGCACTTTATTTAACCACGCTTACAGTATTATTACTATTGTACATACTTCCAGCATCTACATCTGCTCCAGTTATACCTCCATATAAATCCATAGCATTTTTAATTTGTGATTTTACAGACAGACCACTATTATTAACAACAGGCATATCAAACCATAATAAGTTATTAAAAGGTACAGCTCTCCATAAATGTAATGCTCTTTCTTTACTCGACATTTCTCCAAACAGAATATCATGAACTAATTTTAATGGAACAATAGGAGTACCAAACATAGATAACCCAGCTTCAATTTCGTTTTGATATTCCCATTTTGGATCCATTCCTAAAGCTGGTCTTATACCAATAGGCAACTCTGTCATAAAAGCTAGAGCTTCAAGAGTATTATTCATATCCATCTGCCAGTTTGATGCGCCAGAATATTCAGCAGAAATTAATAATTGCTCTGAAAGTGATTTATATTGCCAAGCATCAGGGTTTTTTGCCCATTGAGATAAATATGCTAATGGTATTAGTGTTGCTATACCAGCAGCAGTATGTTTTGTTCTTCCTTGCATCATAGCTAGTGTAATTTTTTGAGCAGCAGCAATTCCAAATGTTCTAAATTGAAACATAGATGATAATAATGGTCTATATGTGTGCATAGTAGAGCTGTATTTAACTTGTATATCTTCAAACTCTTGTTGTAGTTTTATTGCTGATGATGTATCTCCATCTTTTTCTGCTTTTGCCCACTTTTCAGCTACTCTAGCCAGCTCATTGTTCATTTGTAATCTTCTTTTTTGGTATGCTTTTGAATGTGATGTTCCTCTCCACATACCATCAAGCCACATAGGTCTTGTTGCTATTGACGGAGTCATAACTGCCATCTGTGTTTCGTTATGTATAGCTACACCAAACTTACTTTTTAATTTTTTTGATTTTATTCCGTCTTTCCATCCATCTGTATTAGCTGTATACATAAAGTCATCTTCTGAAATTACATCTCCATCCTTTAAAGGTTTCTGGTCTTTAAAAGAAACTTTTTTCCAGTTAACTCCTTTTCTTTTTAAACCAAGATCAAGTATATCTTCTAATGTAAAACCAGAAGCATGCAATCTGGTCCAATCAGCTTGTTCTGATTTTAATATTTTGTTTCCATTTGCTGCATAACTTTTAGATAGTCGTACAGAATCTTTAATAATAGAATCAACAGATAGAATTGTGGAATATTCTTTTGCAGCAGTAGTCCATTGGTTAAGCATGTTTAATTTAAACATTGTATTAGCACCTTTTTCCAATGCGTTTTCTACCCAAGTTCCTTGACCGGGTACTACTCCATCATTTTGTATAAATCTTAAAGCAGCAGAGTGCATTACAGAATCAATAGCTGTTGCATGAATCCTAGCTTCTCTTTTTCCCTCTTGTAATACTTTGTTTAAACCCTCCATTTTAGTTACATGTGTTTTCCACATTAATCCAAATGATCTTTTAAATCCGTGATGAGCTACAATAGTTCCAGCATCAGCAATAGCATTGATAACAAACTTACCAGCTAACAAAACGGTTGAAGCGTTCTTTAATGCTCTTGCAAAACGAGCAGATTTAGATGTAAGTTGAGGTCCAGATATTAAAGTTCCTAAAGTTCTATCTCTTAAAACTCTAGCGTTTTCTTTTGCAGCTTCTCTGCCTTCTCTTAAGACTTGTTTTTTGTCAGCGTTAGTTGTTGACATTATTAAATCATCAAAGGCATCATCAATTTCATGGAATTTTGATGTCATTGTTCTATCACCAGCATATCTGCTCATTTCAATAGCAGTAGACATTCTTCTTATGTATTGCCTTGAAACATTAGTAACATCTAAATCAATAAATTCTTCTATCCATTCTCCTTTAAATGGTAATTGTCTGTTTAATTGGTTAACAGCATTAGGATTTACATTTCCTGTACCTTGAAAATGGCCCTCTTGATCTATAAGTTCTTGCCATATTTCCTCTGCCCTTTGAGAAGCTGTTTTTTCTCCTTTGGCTAACTTACCATCAGCAGTTCTTTTTAATGCTGAGTCAGGTATTTCATCTTGTAAATCTCTTGTTGCATGATGAATAAACTTATCTTTGTTTTTAATTAGTTTTCCTGTAATCCATATACGAGTATAATAATTTGAATCTCTACCAGCTACTTTGTTTCTTTTCTTTCCTAAACTTTCTGCAAAATCTTGTAGCTTAGCAAGTCTGTTTGTTTCGTTTGTAACATTTACTTTTGCATTATCTATTTCTTCTTTAGCTGCTTTCTTTTTTCTTAGGTTTTGCAACACTTCTTTTCTTCTTGCTAATATATCTGTTTGTCTTTCTATTTGGTTTGCAATATTTTTGTTGTTTAAAAACATTTCCAAGTTATCCATTTCAGATTTAAACTTATTCATAACAGAAGCATATCTATTTGCTGCTTCTCTAATAGGAGCTGGAGCATCATAGTCAGCATTTCTAATAGCTCTTACTAATTCTTTGTTTAAGTTTTCAAATGTATATCCTTTGTTTGCACCTACTAATTCTTTTAATCCAGCAAATTCAATTCCTCTTTTTACTCTAGCATCTGATATACTTTTTGCATTACCATGAACAAGTTTATTCATTTTAGCATAAGCTAAATCAATAGAATCTTTAAGTTCATACATTTCCTTGTACCAATTTTTCATAGCAAGAGTGTTTACAGATGGATCAGTAGCTAAACCCTCAACATTACCTCTCATTATTGTAGACATATCTCCAGCTATCTCATCTGGCATTTTAGCTATTACATTTAATATATCTAACTTGTCAGCAAATTCTGCATCATCACTTATATCCCTAACAAGAGTTTTAATTTGTTCGTATTCGCTTTGTTGTAAAAAATATGGTCTAGTAAAATACCCTCTTAACAATCTATTGCCCATAGGTACTTGTATTTTTTCTCCATCTTTTGGAACAACATATTGAACATCTCCATCTTTTTCTAATTTTGCACCTCTGTGTTTTAATTCTTTTAATACTTTAGGTTGATTTTTTAAATCGCCCTTAAATGTATGATCTACACCTTTTATTATATCATTTACCAAACTCTTTGCAGACGCGCTATTTAAAGTTCCTCTTAATAATTTTGCCATTGGAGGTCCTATAACGCCACCTAAGAAAGCAGCAGTAGGTATTGTATAAGCAAGTTCATCTGGGCTTGATGTTGGATCAGCTTGTATTCTTGCTATCTCATAAGGAAGAACAGTAGCTCCAGTAACACCAGCAAATTTAGGAGCAGCTTTCAAAAATGTTTGTGATGCCCATCTTTGAGAACCAAGAGGGCTAAACATTAAAGGATCATTAACAGCATAAGCAAACATTTCATAAACAAGAGTTTTCATTACTCCCATGTTTTGTTCTTTATGTCTTTTAGCTGAAAGATTATCATCTATATTTTTTGCCAACATATCAAATTCATAAGAGTTACCAGCTTTAGCAAGTTCTTTTACATAGTTGTTATCCCAAATTAAATCAGGTCTGTTTTCTTTTAAATATTCAAAGTTATCAAAATCAGGATCAAGACCAGGGTTATCTGGACTTAAAGCTATAGACCAATCAGTTAATGTTTCATCTAATAAATGAGATTCAAAAACAGCACCTATATCTGACCATTGTTTTTCTTCCCTACCATCAAATGTAAATTCTTTTCTGTAAAAATCTGGCATATTATTTTGAGCTATTGGTCTTGATTGATCTTGACCATAACCTAAATTAATAAAATTTATTTCTTTTTCATCCATCATAATCCTGGTGCTAATATTTTTCCTATTTTTAATGATTCTTGATCAGCTTGTGTTTGATCTATTAAGGTTTCTACTTTTTTGTATCTTTCTTCCCATTCTGAATTTAATAATTTTTCTCTTTTAGGAGCATAGTGTATAGCTAATGGTTCACCATTTTTTTTAAGAATAGGACTCCAATCTCCATAAGGGTTTTTCGTCATAGGATAATAAACATTACCTAAAGTTATTTCTCCAGTTTCTAAATCTTCGTAGTTAGCTTGTGTGGTATAACCAAACCTTATGTCTTTGCCAAACTCTAAATCCTTAATATCTGTATCTGTTTGCAAATCAATTTCATTTAATATCTTTTTGCCATGTGTTGATATATTAAAACCACCTACTGTTATAGAATGATTTTTTGGTATAACACCCAAAAATGACATAGGATCAACAGTATATATTCTTTCAACCTCATCTCTTACATAAGCCTGTGCATCATCTACCGAGCTTCCGTTAAGAAGTTGTTGCTTAAAAGTTCTTTCCATATAGTTTTTTAAACCATTATCTGTTAACAAAAATCTATTCATAGCGCTTTGTATTTCTTTATCACCAAACCATTTTGGTAAAGTTTTTCCTTGATCATCTCTTACAGTACCTAAATTTACATAAGGGTTTCCAAATGTTGGATCACCACCAGTTGATACCTCTAAGTTGAAAAAGATTTTTTTAGCTTCGGATATATCAATATCATTTACATCGTCTATATCAAGTATATCTAAAAATGTAATATCCTTTAATTTAATTGGTTTGTTGTTTAATTCTATTTGTACATTTTCATTTATATTAAGTTCAGTAGGATTAGTAACTTCTGAGTATATTTCTAAATCGCTAACATCACTTCTATTTAATGTAGCCATTCTGTATCTGTTTGCTAATGGGCCAAATACATCTTTCATTTCAGAATAAAATAAACTTCCTGTATCTGGTCTTGCACCTCCTATCCTAAACTTATTTTGCAAATCTAATATAAATGGCATAGCAACCTTAAGATTTTCTGGGCTACTGTTTACCCATGATATAAAGTTTCTTTTATTTTTTTGATCAATAGTTACTCCTCTATACATTTTGTGGAATATGCTTTGTTCATTTCCTATTAATAATTCAAATTGATAGTTAGATAAAATTTGTTTATCTGATAATCCAGCATTTTTATTTACTTCAACATAGTTTACCATCTCTCCATCTATTTCTAACTCAACATCACTCATATCTTCTAATGTCATATTAGATACACCAGCAAAATAAACATCAGAGTATTCATGTATCTTTGTTATTGTTTCTTCTGGAAGATTAGCGTCTGTTATTCTACCGCCATCATCTGTTATATTATTTATAGTTCCAATAATTGTAGAAAAATCATGATTGTCTACTTCTTCTCTTAGTCTTGTTTCTAAACTAGTTCTAAAAGTGGAAAAATCATTTAAGCCAGAAATATCAGGATGGGCCTCAGAAACTTTATTGTAACCAAACACTGTTACTATTTCTCCATCTATTTCTACTTCAATATCATTTCTTGCTCCTTGATCAACCCAAGCTTCTATAATTTTTTTTGCTGGTCCTGATGCTTGTCTATGTATTCTTACTATTGAATTTGTTTGATACTCAAACAAATCTCCTTGCACTCTTTTAATTTGCTCTAGGGATATTATTTCTCTATTATTTGGGTCCTGATTTTTAAAATGATCTACTGTTTTTTTGTATACATCGTATGCTTCACTAAAATTTATAATTCTATTTGTTTGTTCGTTTACCCTTAAAGAACTATTAAATACTGCTATATGGTTTTGCCCTATTTCCCTTTGTTTTTTAATATAGTTATCTTTAGCTGCGTTGTTTGATTCTGTTTCTATTCCTTTATCAAAAGAAACTAAATTGTCTGTGTAGTTTTTTATTCTTGCTTCTGCAAAAGCTGGGCTAAGATTAACACCATCCTTTAGTTTAAGGCTTGATGTACCATCCTCATTCTCTACTTCTATTAAACCATATAATTGTAAAAGATTACCCTTGTAGTCTGATTTAAATTTTTTAAGAACATCTAATCTTCCCTTTCCATCTAACTCAAGATACTTATCTGTGCTATTCATCTGATAAAAATTTGATATATTCATGTTTGTAAGATTTGCACCTTTACTTATTATTACTGATTCACCTAAACTTAATTCGCCATAACCTAATGAGCCAATAGCACTCCTTGTCCAGTTACTTACTTGAGTTGAATCTACCTTAAGCATTTCGTCTAATACACTTTGCGCTCCAGAAACATCGCCTAGCTTTACAGAGTTTTGTATGTCTGTATACAATAGCTTTAAATCATCTTCTGTTTCTTGATCTTGTCTTGTAACTTTATTGTTTTCTGCTGTTATTAATTTATCAACAGTAGAAGAAGTGATTTGCCCTAAACCTTGTAAGGACTGACTTACATAATTTGCTGATGAGGCTTTAGCAATACCAATGTTTCCTACAGAAGATTTATATCTTTTACTATCTTTTTGTAGAGCCATTATCCTGTACCTCTAGGAGCAAACTTAGATTTTTTAATATATTTTGCACCATATACATCTGCACCACCTTGAATTGCATAACCACCCATTTGTATTAAACTAGCTGTTCTTGCTTGTTTTATTTCTTGTCTTGCAATTCTAATTTGTCTTTGAGATGCGTCTTGATTTAAAGCTAAAGATGTTTGTCCAGCTGCAACATCCATAGCAGCAACCCTATCTCCCTCATCTAAAGTAGCCTCAAAAGATTCTCCACCAGATGACTGAGCTAAATTATATGCTTTCACATCTAATGCTTGTCCTACAATAGCATTTTGTTCTTCTGCATTACGAAGAATACTATTTTCAAAATCTATTCTTGCCTGTTCTTGCTGAGCTTTACCTTGATACTTTGCTTGTTGGTAACCCATATAAGCACCAAGAATATTAAAGCCAGCAGATACGCCCATCAAAGACATCATAATTGTTGGGTCCATTATATTGTTACCTCACTTACTAATTGCATTACTCCACATGATGCTGGTAATGTCTGTGTTATTTGAATTGTTGGGTCCTGAGAATAACCTAACAATCTAAAATCCTGTTTGCCATCTACTCTAGCTGGGTCTTGTTGTATAAGGCCAGATGCAGTAGTCCTGTTAAATAATGTCTTACCATTAACAGACATTGATAATGCTCCCTCAGTTTCTACTTTCACTCTTGTTATTCTCCTCATCTTACCAGTTAGCTCATAGCCCGGATATTGATAATCTACTGGCATAGTTTCCAAGTTCATAAAATATGAATATCCTATATATGCCCTATCTGCAAAAATAACTCCATCAATTTCTTCATACTTTAGATTTAATAAACTTGCATCTAATGTTCCTGTTCCTGATACAGTTTGAGTTCCTCTGTAACTACCATCATCTTTTATTATATGAACAGTTTTGTTATGAAAATCAGATGGTATATTAGATATAGTTTGGTCACTTGCTACTTGCACAGCTACAGCACTATCTAAATGACATTCATTTGTAGAGTCTATCTCATCAAAGTTTGTAAACTTTTCTAAAGAGATAACATTTGTAGAGCCTACTTTTCTATCTGTAACCCAAAATATATTCTCATTAACAGAACACATAGACATAACTTTATTTAAGTAACCATCGGTATTAGTATCTTGTCCTGTCGCATCCCATAGTACCCATCCAAGTATAGATTCAGATAGAACAGTATGACATACAGCTACAGTACCATCTGTGTTTACAAAGAAAATATATTCCTCAGGTCTGGTATCAGAACCACCGAAACTACATATATCGATAGGAGTATTAATAAGATGGCTAGACCGTATGGAAACATCTCTTGGTGCAAAAGCTCCAGCAGATACTCTTTCCAAATCTCTAACAGTTCTACCATTCCTTTGTACATAAAAAGTGTTACCATTACATATATGAGGATTAGTTCGTGTTGATCCATATCCTGTCATCCTTTCGATTTGAATATTCGTTGGAGTGAGAGGAGTACCAGCATCTTGTATAACAAGAAACTCTCCACCACTTGTAAGTATTTCTAATCCTTTGTTTGACACAATATGATATATTTCGTTTAACTGATTTGATGCTACAATAGTTTGGACACTATCATTGTCCGCAGCATTACCCACATCAAAGTTATAGTAATCTCCTGACTGTGAACCAAATACAGCATCAGGTTGGTTTATTGTTCCTCCAAACCATAATCTATTTTGATGGAATGTTATTGCTCTTGGGTAACCATTTCTTGAACAGAAAGATTGTTCTTTCCATTCTCTTGATGGAGGCATATTAGCTCCAGTTATTTTAATACCAGCACCACCAAAATCTCTGGACCCATTACCATTAGGATCAGTATTGGCTGTGTTGCCAGTATATCCAGTTACTTCATGTGATGCGTTGTATACTGCCCAATTAGTTGTAGGGCTGTTACCTACACTATATCCACCAGTAGGATTCCATGTAACACCAGCTGGTAAGAAGAATCCAATACCACTACCAGACAATATTTGTGTAGCATTGGTTATTGAGTCTGTTCCAATTTCAAAATGATCATCATCTACTACTCTCCTAATTTGATATGATCCATTTAATCCAGCTCTTTGTATAAGCCCAGGCTCTCCAGCAAAACCACTTAATGTAATAACATCACCAGCTTTAAAGCCATGATTAACTAATGTAATTTCTACAGAGTTTTGTCCAGCAGTAGACCTAAATGGATTTAAACCTAATTTAATTTCTAATACATCTTTAACTTGTCCACCTATAGTAGTTGCTGTACTTGTTGAATTATCCCATATAAGTTCTATTTCTTTTCCATGCCACAGTATTGACTCTCCGTGCCAATCACTGCTAAATGTATTAACGCTGGCTACTAAGTCGATTAAACCACTATTGGAGCTAGGTTTAATGGTCGTATCGCTTAGAGCCAGCTTAGAGTATGGTTGATAAATTTCATGCAATACTCTCGTTGTTCCACTATCAGTATATTCTGTCACATTAGATGATTTCTTAAATTCTAATTTCTTTGCAGTAAATGAAGATGAGCTTACTCTTTCTACTACAATAGGATTAAATGATTCATGGGTAAAAATAAATGTATCGGCTTGTTGTGCGTATGTAAACTCATGTATATTGTCTGCGGTAATAGGTATAGTAGGAGTTGTTGATCCATCTGTATATGTTGATATAGTTGATATAAGTGTTTGACTTGTTACATCATATACAACAATCTTATCTATCTGAAATAGGAAAAGATATTCTTGTGTTTCATTAAATACAAATGGTTCTACTCTAGCATGAGTATCAGTATCAGTTAGTTCATCCCAATGTAGAGTACCTGGCCTCCTAAATACTGATCCTTGTGATGTTATTAATCCGTTTCTAAGTTTTTGACAGCCAGCAGCATAAGCTGGTTGGTCTGTCCTTGCTTTCATACGAGGATCCAATTCGCCTACAGTAAAATCTGTTTGTACAAATTTTATCTTTTTAGCCATTAGAATCTCCTAGCAAGTGTCCGTGAGTTACCTCTAAACTTAGCAAATTTATCCATTCTTAATCTTTCAGATGTAGTTTGTTGAGCATCTACATTTCTTGCTATTAAATATTGTCTTTGTGCTTTTTCTTCAAAGAGTGCTGATTTGTTTTCATCTTCTGCTATTGCTCCAGCAAATACAGATGCTAAATGAAATTGTAATGCTGTAATAAAATATGGTGGAAATGTACTTGTGTCTGGTCTGTATGTATATTCAGCTATAACTTTGTCATTAACACTAGTATTACAGAATAACTTCTCTGTAAATATTTCGTATTGTATTGGATTACCATTAACAGTAACGCCATGTATCATAATTGATTCTTGTGGAATTGTATAAGCAGCATCATATCTATCGTCATCTATTGGAGCTTCTGTTAGTCTTGATAGTTGTGTTATGTTTGAGGCAAACCTCCATCGTGTCTGTGTGAGAGCTGTTCTTACAATATCTTCATACAGATTCTGTGCTACTTGGGATTCAGTTGTTGTTCCAGAAAACGACGAAATCGGTGATGCACCGATTAGAACTAATCCTCTTGAGGCTATGTCTATGTCACTCCCTGAGGGAGTTGATGTTGTTGTTGTCATGTTAATTATAGGGGTAGCTGCGAACGCTCACTACCCCTATCCTTTTTAGGTTATGCTAAAGCAGTAGTTGTTACAGTTGTATTGCCAGTAGTTGATGATACAGTTAGTACATCAACAGCAGCAGTACCACCAGTAGCCGAAACAACAAGAATAATATCAAATTGTTTCAGATTAGTAGTAACATCGTTAAAATAACCAGAGCCAGATATAGTGCCAACGGCATCAGCTGATTTGTAATACCAAATAGCTGGTGAAGCACCACCGACTTTTTTCAATTCACTTGATGATAAAGCCATGTTTTACTCCTATACCGATTCGTCTATAACGACTTCAATAATGCCAGCAGTATCGACAGCAATCGATCCCATTGACATATATGAGGTTACAAGGTTACTAACTTTTTCTGGAATGTAATTCACTTCTGTTCTAACATCCGATCCTGTTGCAGTTCCGATAGCAGATTTATGGTAAGCAAAACATTTTCTATCATTAGTAGAAATAGGTAATGCTGAATGGATCATAAAGTTAAATCCTAGCCATTTTTTCTGTGTAAAACCACTTGGGAAAGGTTGCTCAGCCTCTTTGACATAATCTGTGTTAACAAATTCGTCAATAGCCAACAAGTCTGCCCATCCTTCTGGTGACACTACAAAGTATCTTTGTCCGTCATCAGGGATGTCTGCTTCATTCATGGAAACAAAAGCGTTTAATACTTTAGCTTTTGTTAAACCAGCTGAACCAGCAGCGATTGTTGTACCATTACCAGCATCAAGAGCAGAGATAATAAGGTCATCAGTCTTTCTTCCTAATGCGTTTGCAGCATTAGTAGCGACTACTTGTCTTTCATCAATGTTTGTCTTGAGTAGGTCAAGAGTGTCAATATAATCAGCTGCATAATAATCAGACAATGTGACATCAACATTAGTATGTGTGAGGTCCATGCTTGTTACTTCTGCATGTCTTGATTTAGTAACAGCTTCGCCTTTACCGATTTTTTGGAATCGTGCAGTTGAACCAGTTACATTATTGACTTGGCGAGTTGTGTTTTTGAGCTTAGCACCAGCTCTTTGATAAGCAAGGTGGACTTCACTCTCGAACTGCGTAATAAACGCTTGATCTATGGATAATGCCATAAATACTCTCCTTTAGTTAGAGTTAATAAAATACCTCCTGTTATCCTAGAGTACTGATTCCAATTATCCTAAAGAATAGGGTTGGCCATTTACCTTTGGGCAGTTAACACTAATTAATTATTTCTTGATTGTTCACGCAACGCACAAAATACATACGGTTGTCATCTTCTAAGTCTATAATATCAAACTTATGGTAGAGTAAAAACTTCTTTAGACCTTTTCTCCTTGAATCTGCTATGTTAAATATCAAATCAAAGTGTGTATTAAAGACTTCTACCCATGTTTTTGACTCTTTTAAGAATATAAACTTTTCTTTTTTATTCATGTTGTTAGACATTAAAAGCCATATTCTACCAGCATTTTTATACATCTTGTTGTTAACAGGAGGTGTATCTCTAAATATTCCCCACATCATCATAGGTCCATGTTTGTTTACAGCTACCCATGATATATCTTGTTGATGTTCTTCTAGCGCCTGGACACACGCCTCTAAAGGTGTGCATCCAAGTAACTCACATTCTGCAATATCTTCGTTAGTTAGATTGTCAGCTAGTTCTGTAACTAGCTGTAAGTCAGGTCTAAATATACTAATTACCACCTAACTTTTGAAAACCCTCGTTAACTTCTGCAACAAAAGCTTCATCCCTTTTATTAGAATCCCAATATCTAGGATCGTTCATCATTGATCTTAAGTCACTAATAGTTTGTTGTCCTGTTCCTTTGGCTACTGCATCAGCAGTATTAACACTACTAACACCCATACCCATACATCTTTCTAAAAATCTTATACCAGAAGCAGTTGTTCCTAACTCTACAACAATATCAAGTTCTTCATTCTGAAAATTAGTTGAGGCCCATTTAGTTACGCTATCTATTCTTGCTTCAGCATTATCACCAAGTTTACTTTTTTCTTGAGCTAAATCAACTTCTATTACATTAGATTGTGCAAATTGTTTTATGCCCTCATGGAATTGTTCATCATTAAATCCTTGTTCAAATGCTGTCTTTTTCCACCAGTCTAACATAGGATTAGCAAGTATATCTTCTTGTGTGAATCCTTCTATTTCTGGAATTGTATAAGCATTTTCATCTGCTGGTCTATCCTTCATTTGCTCTGCTTTAAGTTCACCTACCAGTTCTTCTTTAAAGTCATCTTTTCTTTTACCAATCATACCTTCTAATTCTGTATATGACTTAGCTAAAGATAAATCATCTAGCTTTCCATCTTTCCAAAATTTTTCTGGTACATGATCTGGTTTGGTTGGAGTCTGGCTTTCGGTTGGTGCAGATTGGGTGGGAGGGAGATCGCCAGACTCCGTTGTTTCTTCTACTACTTGTGGTTCTACTAAAGATTCATCATTCATTTGTTTGCTCCTGTGTTGCTTGATGTTGTCTTATTCTTGTTTCAATAACACCAACTAAAAACCTCTGGCCCTCTAAATGAAACAAAGCATCAGCTTTTATTTCTGGTCCAGCTACTCTTTCTGTTGTTATTGATTTTAAATATTTAAGTGTTTCGATTCCATGTGGTGTTCCAAAAGTAGTAGTTAATAAATCATTTAACAATTCATTATCTTTCTTACTTCTTTCATATCCATCAGGACCCAATATCTTCTGTTGTTTCGTCATTTGGTATAGCTCCCATCTGTTGTGCCTGTTGTAAAACTTGCTGTCTATCAGCATCAGTCATTAACAAATCCTCTGGCACGGAGAATTTTTTAGCTAAGAATTTAGCAACCTCATCACCTTTAACTAACATAGGTAACATTTGTGGTCCAAACCTAGCCATGACTAATTCTAAAAATCTATCTACTGATGCAATATCTGTTTGCATCTGTGCTTGTGCTAATGGAGAGATACTTACTACTTTAATTTCTCTGCCATTAATTTGTGGTACTTCTATTCTACCCTGTTTTTTAAGTATATGTATAACTCGTCGTAGGATTGGAGTAACCAACTCTGCTTGTAATCTTCCAAAGGCTGATCCAATTCTTCTTGAAAGGTCTGCCATTCTTTCTGCAATTTCTGTTGCAGAGGCTGGGGTTCTGTTCGGATCGCCCAGCATATCATTGTATAAAGCTCTCTTAATGTTGTTACGCATATCCGACAAAATAATATCAGATATTCTAAAGTCACCAGCATTTTGGATCGGCTGGAGTCCAGACGAGCCTGGTGCTTTAGGTATGACAGTACCCGGCAATAACTGTATTGTATCTGTATTAACAATACCATCATCTTCCAGTTGGTATATACCCGAGATAGCCATTTGAGCATTTTCTAATATCATCTCCACAGTTAGATTGGTAGTCTTAATTGCTGCCATAGCGTTCATCAATGGTCCACGACCATATACTTCTCCAGCACATTTACCCCAACGGAAACAAATATATGGATTAGAGCCATTACCATTCATTTCTCTGTGTACTATCTTACGCTTTTCTTCTTTAATTACTACACAATAATGATATTTTTCATCAGGCAATACAGAGTAATCTCTATATACTGTTTCAATAATATTAATTTTTTTGTCTGGATTATCTATCATACTCTGTTTCATTTGAGATGATAGGTCTGCATCAGGATATGCAACCATAAGGTCTTTGCAGCGAACTAATCTTTTCCTATATATCGTATCAATATCGTCTTGAGGTCCTGTGTCCAAGCAGATATGAGGGAGCGGAATTGCTGTAAAGTTGACAGGGTTAAGTGCGTCACCTTCTTCCACAAGTAAGCAACCTGTTCCAACAGCCAAGTCCAAGAAGCTTTCATGTACTTCTTGATTAAAGTTGGAATTTTGCAGAACTTCAAATACATATTCTGTAACATCATCGAGAGCTTTGTTAACATCTAATCTTTCCTCCTCAGGAACTTCTTGTCCTCCTACTAAGTCAGCCCATCTGGCAAAGTTTGGAACAATTCCAGCTTGTAGTCTTGATGCAAATTCTTGTACACCTACTACAGCTGTTTCA
>CEVX01003576.1_pt1 | contig 26229 bp, 21 predicted proteins | sample 356561 | NCBI WGS metagenome assembly CEVX01 (sample SAMEA2623886, study PRJEB7988) | marine metagenome | biome: marine biome (ENVO:00000447); feature: surface water layer (ENVO:00002042); material: "saline water (ENVO:00002010), including plankton (ENVO:xxxxxxxx)" | depth 5 m | reverse complement strand
CGGAGGTGGAACAGGTCATGCACAGTGACGGCAACTGGGACCTTGCTATCTTTGGGTACTAGATGGGCCTGCTCCTGGTCTGTTATGTGGAGCAGATCGGCTGGGCTGTCCGCGATTTCCTCCGATACCCTGCGAGGTTGCTTCCACCACCTAGTGAGTATCCTGTCCAGCGAAGATTTCGGTTCTTCGTGCTGAATCGTACCGACCTTTGTCCAATTCGGAACCAGGGCTTTCTGGAGGAGTGACTCTATGGAATGGTGGGCCCTTCCTAGGCCTGAACTCTCAGGCAGGGCGGCCCCCCTGGCCAGCAATACTCTCCTCACCACGCCATCAGCAAGGCGTATCGGACTTAAACGAGGGCGGGTGATGGGTCATCGATGGCGGGCAATCGCGAGGGGGACGGGGTTCCCCGGACTAGGCTCCTTGTTGCCAAGGGGAGTTTCGAATCAATGGGAGGGGCAGAGAGAGACCTACTTAGGAACCTCCCTGCAATAGCCGAGAGCTTCGACGTCAGTGTGGCAACCCTGGCTGGCGTTAGCGAGTTGGTTTCTGCATGTGAGGGGCTGGGGTTGGAGGTTATGTGCCCTGAAGAAGGGTGGAAGCCCCCTCAAGGAGTCCTGTCTTCAGTCTTGGACAGTGGAATGGACAGCGCCTCGAAGGCATGGCTATCTATCGGAGGGCTCATTGACTCACTCAATGGATTTGACTGCGTGCATCTGACGAGTGGAGATGGCAGTCTTGCACTTCTTGAGCACATTCCCGAGAGCGTCCCTATTCATCTTCATCTATTGGAGCCGCACAGGGGACTGCACGAAGATGTTCTGCACAGGGGCGTCGACGGGATCCCGAAAAGGAGCCTCGGGCTGACTAGGGCAATGCTGTCTAGAGCCAGGCGTCGAGACATCTCGGCAATCAGGGACCTCTCTCTAAGAAGTAATTCTTCGATCAGCGGGAACTCATCGTACACCGCCGGAAGAATCTCTGAGGTCTACGGGGTTCGCTCAGGAGTATTGCTACCGAGCGTGGTTTCCGATGAGTTCCCCGAGAGTGCGGGCGACAGAGAGCCTGAATCGGTTGGAGAACTGGAAGGGGAATATGTCGTATCGGTGGGCAGGGCTAGTTGGGTCAAGGGAGCTTGGGAGACGATTTCCATGCTGTCCGGCAGCGGGGTGGCACTGGCACACGTAGGAGGGGGCGACGAGGGCGATCTACTGAAGCTCAAGGGGCATGCGAAATCCATGGGTGTCGGATTATGGTGTGCGCCTAGGTTGAGTTCTCCTGAATTGGCCTCTCTGTATCGCGGAGCTCTGGCTGTGGTCAGCATGGCACATGGGGAGCCTTTCGGACTCACTCCAATAGAGGCCCAGTCGGTAGGCACGCCAGCCCTTTTCGTTGACGAGGGCGGATTCAGGGAAACTATTGTTGACGGAGTTTCTGGAAGGCTCCTGCCAAGGGAGGGCTTTGACGAGTGGCACCGAGCTTTATCGGAGGCCAGAGACCCGGGGAATAGATCATCGTGGTCTAAAAATGGCAGAGTTGCGATTTCAGAGGCTGGGCTTGATCCGGGAGGCCATTGCGACCGGCTAATTGCAATTCTGCAGGACATGAATTCGGACCTCTCATAATAATTTCAGTAATAGTAATTATTAGCTTATTTTAAAATGCTATTAATGGGCGCCGCGCCATGCCTGAAGGTCGTGAAGAAGGAGAAGAGGGCGGAGATTCGACTTTTCCAGAGGCCCCCGAGGAATATGACGTCATTATCGTGGGCGGGGGTGCAGCTGGCATTGGAGTCGGAATCGCTCTCGCTCATGCAGGGGTCCTGAATTTCCTGATTGTCGACAGGGGCTCTGTCGGATCGTCCTTCTCCTCGTGGCCTGACGAGACCCGATTCATCACACCCTCATTTCCAAGTAACTCCATCGGAATGCTTGACCTGAACTCTATTGCAATTGGCATTTCTCCAGCATTCAGCATGAAGGTTGAGCATCCCACGGGTAGTGAATACGCCGCACACTTGCAAGACCTTGCCGACTTTTTCGAGCTCCCTGTAAGTGAGAATACCGATGTGAAGAATATTGAGGTGAATGATGGTGTATTCTATGTGGAGACTGAGAGGTCAACTTTGCTGGCCAAGAATGTAATCTGGGCTGCCGGAGAGTTCCTGTATCCACGTTTGGAAGGATTCGATGGAAGCGAACTGTGCCGTCATACAGCAACTGTTGCTAACTATGGGGATTTGGAGGGCGATGATTTCCTGATAGTCGGGGGATATGAAAGTGGTGTCGATGCTGCTTACCATCTCGCGAAACGCGGTAAGCGTGTTCGTTTGTTTGACAAAGGAAGTCCATGGGGGGAGGGCAGTTCGGACCCTAGTGTTTCGCTGTCTACATTTTCCTTTGAACGGATGAGGGATGGAAGCTTTGAAGGAAACGTCGAGCTATTTCCTGAAATTCCAGTCAGTTCGGTAAAACTGGTCGACGAGCGGTATGAGGTCATGACGGAGGATGGTAGGTCCTTCCGGTCTCAAGTGCAGCCCCTCCTGGCTAGCGGGTTTGAAGGGAGTCACAAGTCCGTCTCGCATCTCTTCGATCAAAGAGAAGATGGCTTTCCCCTACTATCTGATCAAGACGAGTCGACCATCGTTCCCGGTATGTTTCTCTGCGGACCCTCGGTTCGTCATGAGAATCACGACTTCTGTTTCATCTACAAGTTCCGCCAACGCTTTGCCATAGTGGCACAAACCATAGCTTCGTCACTAGACATCCCGACTGATGAGTTCGTGGAAGCATACAGGAGCTGGGGGATGTATCTCGACGACCTATCCTGCTGTGGACAGGAGTGCTTGACATGTTGAATAAAAGCGATATTCAGGCTTCGGGAAATATGGCTCTGGAAGCAGGGTCCGGTCGGACCCGAATCGGGGAAATGATGAGTTTCGGATGGCTTGGTCAGACGCTTGCCAGCCTTTGTTGGATTCTCAGCGTGTTCACCTATGGAATCAGCTCCACTGGTGATTGGTTGCAATTGCTCGCTGCATCCTGTTGGATGGTATCAAACATCGCCACGATTGTGGCTATCGATGGTTCTTAGGGTGCGGGCGGCTAGAATCCGAGGTCATTCAGGTCCACCTCGCTGTTCATGTTGACCCTCACAGGGAATGCGAGAGTCACCCCCGCCTCCTCGAATCTCCTGAGTATCTCCGTGACGAAGAACGACTTGGATGGCCTCATCTTGCGTGCGTTATCGACGTAGTAGCGAATCTCCATCACCACCTCCTGGTCGCCGAAGCCCCTCAGGACCACCTCGGGAGGCTTTGGCTTGCTTACGATGTCGGGATGGCTCTCGGAGATGTCCTTCACTATCTCCTCAGCCTTGGTGACGTTCGACCACGTGGCAGTGAGGCCCAGCCTGATTCTGACTCTAAGCTCCATGTCGGAGCTGTGGCTGAAGTTCGCGACGGCGTCCTTGGTGAGCAGTTTGTTGGGGATGGTGAGCAGGACCCCGTCCGTCGACCTGACCCTTGTCGTCCTGAGCCCGATGTACGTCACGTCACCCCACTTTGAGTATGTCCCGCCAAGACTCTTCGGCAAAAGTATCCTCTCGCCCTCCCTGAAAGGTCTGTCTATGATGATGAACACTCCTGCGATGACGTTCTCCACCGTATCCTGGGCGGCGAAGGCGACGGCGAGCCCGATGAACCCAAGGCCGACCACCAAGCCCGTCACGTTGATCCCGAACTCATCGGCGGCAGTCAGTATCACGATCGCCCAGAGGGCGACTCCCGAGATTCTGTACAGGAAATTCTCGAGGCCCTCGTCGAAGTCGACGTTGTCTAGCAGCTTCCTCAGGTATGCCTTGACGACCCCTATCAACGGGATTCCAATGGCGAGTATTAGCAGACCCGAGGCCGGTCCAGCGGACAAGGAGTCAGAAAGGCACGGGAGGGTCGGCTCTAGCTCGTTGGGAAAGTTATCAAGACAGCCCGACATGTGATTTCGCTAAGGAAGGAGGCACAATAGGTTAGCGTACTATTCTAGCTGTATACGCTCGGTACGGGGGGACATCCTGAACACCACGAACAAGGCGGCCATGCCGACCACTAGGAGTGCCGCGGAAGCCCAGATCGGCAGTACCACTGCGCTATCCGATGGGAACCATATTGGCAGTACGTCGAACAGGGACTCCCCTCTGACGAGCTTGCCGCCGATGGAGGATGCCATCGTAGTCATCAGGAACGCCATGACTGCTGTGGAGGACTGGAGTATTCCCAGAGGCCTGACTTCCCAGAGTCCGGGCCCCATCCGGACCCTTCCAACCACGAAAGCCGCCCAGAATCCGAGAGCGAGTCCGCTGTAGACGAACTTGTTGTAGAGAAGATCGTTCCCAACCGTGTTTTCTGCAGCGAAGTTGCCGCTCATTATCGCGATAGGCATGAAGAGGAGGGCCATGCTGGCGCCTGCCATGGAGGCCTTGTCCATCGTCACCATCAGGGACTCCCTCTTGTCAGCAGGGACCGGTATGTAGCGTATCGATGCGCAGCCGACGGCACAGACCGTCGCCAGCACCATGGTACCTACGACAATCTCAGCCATGGCCGTGTGGAACGTATCAGCCCCGAACATCACTGCTCACCCCCCTGGAAATTAGGGTCAGCCACCCACTCTTCCTCTACAGAGTCCCAGAGCCATCCGGGGTTTTCCTCCGAGGGAACTAGCCTAGACCAGTACTCCTCGTCATCGTTTTGGGGCTCTTCTTCCATACCAGGAGGGGGGGGCGGTATTTCTGGCTCTGATTCCACCACCTCTTGAGTATGATCGAGATCATCCTTGCCATCCCAGGGCGAGAGCCTGATCTGGATAGATACGATGAATGAGAGGATCAGGAAGGCGAAGGCGAATGACTGGACTCTTGCGTCCCATATGTCTCCCTCGAAAGGAACAGGTCCGGTACCCATGGTGAGCCATGGCAGTTCCATCGAGAAGGATCCGTTTAGGACGGTGATTTGGTACTGTATGCGGGTATCTCCCATGGTGGCGGGGATTTCCGCTTGCCACTCGTTGCAAACTTCCGAGTCTTCGCAGTTGGAGCTTACAACTGCGTCATTGGGTGACCACTCGCCCTCAAGCATCCACTGTACGGAAAGAGAGGTGGAGTTGACGGTGTGGATTTCAAGGGGGTCTCCGTTTCCACTCGCCCTGTAGGCTGGGGCAGTCCAGTCTGGAGACAGTCCAGGGAGACCTTCGGGTACCGGTGAAACGTCGATCGAGTATCCCCTTGATACGCCGGTGTAAGCCATCCCGTCATAATTCGGCTCTGACCCATGGTGGATCTGTGAGAACAGGTTGTGGACGCCTGCTTCCTCAGGTGCAAGAAGGACCCAAGTCAGCGTGACCGAGCCGCTTGACGGGACCACCGTCTCGACATAGTTCGAGGAGCCTCCGTTGGGGTCCTGAATCACATGCCATCCGTGATCCTCTGGGTGGTCGTCGTTTCCATCAATGGAGCCCAGTATGAATGTCCCGAGCAGCCTGTTATCGGAAAGGGACATTCCGGCCACATTGACGTGTACGGCCACTGCGTGCCCTGCGAAAACGTCTCCATCCTGCGAGATTGAGATGGTTCCATCCGATGGGAGGCTCATCGATGGGTCCCCGTGACATGAGCCTCCACAGGTGTAGTCCCTGTCGGCGTCCCCGTTCCCCCCGGGGTTGGCCACGCTAGAGCTGGATAGCATCAATAACGCCACCACAGAGGCGATTACAAGTGTCCTAGACATCTCAGAACCCCCTCCGCTTCCTCTCGGCCATGGCGATTCCTATGGCGGAAGCGCCCAGTACGAATAGCATGGCAGTCAGTACTAGGGGCAAGATGTCAGAGGAGCCCCCTGACTCCTCGGCTGACTCTCCGGCCGTGCTTGCATCGACGCTGACATGGTTCTGGCCATCCAATACCCAGACCACCTCATTCCCATCGACTACGGTTGTTACTACGTAATACAATGTAGAGGCGACCGGAGCCTGCTCGCTCCATGTCTTCATCGAAGTAGCCCCCTCCGGGTTCATCTGGACGGGGGTTAGTTCCCCCCAGCCTGGTGCCTCATCCATGGAGGTGAGTCCGACCACGGTTGTTATTGGGCTGGTGGACCTGTATATTCTGTACTCTTGGGAAGCGTCGTCGGTCCACGAAAGTGTTACCGTGGCCCCTGAGACAGTGGCCTCCAGGGACTGCACGGTGATTACGTCGCCATATGTGATCTGATTAGAAATGGTGTCGGACATGCCCATGTCGTCAATTACGGTGAGTGATACGGAATGGACCCCTGATGGGAGAAGGACGTCGACCGTTTCACCGGTTAGGCCAACGCCATTGATTATCCAGATGTAGGAGGAGATGCTTCCATCCGGGTCGCCCGAGGAGGATGCATCGAAGGTCGCCATGGCACCCGGGGTGGGTGGCGAGGTTTCCGATTCCCAAGACGCGGTTGGTGCGACGTTTGCAATCACGACCTCGGTGAATGATGAAGACTCTAGGCCCCAGGGGTCGCTAGCGGTAACCTCGACACCCCACGTTGAGCCTGGCTCTAGACGGGACTGGTCCACAACTGACTGCCCATCAAGGTCGGGCACATGGAATCCGTTCCTGGACCACTTGTATGTGTAAGAGATAGGTTCCCCATCCGGATCGTTGGAGATGGAGGTGGCAATCATGTCTGACAGGGAGTCAGGATTTTCCATCATGTTCCCAATGGGCGTGTTCTCGAGAGAGACTTCTGGGGCGGAGGGAGGTGCGTTGTCTATCGATCTTGAGGTGGTCTTCATCGATGAGCCCAATGACTCCCCATCCCCGGGTAGCACCTGTACCGACCAATGCTGATCTCGAATAGTCAGGGAGGACGGGATACTTGTCATGTCATCGTAGTCCCTGACCCACTCGCCGTCAACCCACCATCTGATTTGGCTGCCCGATTCCTGGTCGCCGTCGATATCGGTCTGCTCCCAAACTACGGAAAGTTCCGTGGAAGTGGTAAGTGGGCCATCCGGCAGCATCGTTATCGATGTGACCACGGGTGGCGTATTCCCAATCAATACTGAGCCCGTCTCGAACCACTCGGACCAGACCAGGCCATCGAAAACCCTGACTTTAGAGTACCAAGTTTCGCCCTTGGAGGTGAAAGAGGGATCGACCGTCTGCTCGTCATTGAACGCAGATACCCTGACTCCATCCCTGTACCATCTGATCTCGACGTCTTGTATTATGTCCCCGTCGGAGTCGAAAGAGGAGTATGAGAGCTGTAAAGCGTCGGAAGTCACGGCATTGCCGGGCGGGTTGACGTAGCCATTTACAGTGGGCTGGTTGTTGGATGAGCCGATTATTATCTTCCCACTTGTGATGGTATCACCGAAGTCGGTACCGTCATGGGGAGTAATTGCTACCTCCCACTCATCATCGGACCTGATCATGATGCTGGATACGGACGCCTCTCCATCCAACTCAGTGACCCTTGAGCCGTCCAAGAACCAGTGAATGGTTGTCTGCTGAGTGTCTTGGGGGTTTCCATCTAGATCGTAATACTCCCAGTCAAGGGTGAGGTCGTCTATATCCAGGGGGGCGTCTGGTGAAATAGCAAGATTCCTTGCAATCGGAATCGTGTTTCCGATTGTTATGGGATTCAATGAGACGGTGTCGCCCTCGTCATCCCCGTCGCTCGGAGTGACTTCGACTCTCCAACTCTGACCCCTTGCTATCCAACTGTTGGGGACGTCGGTCTGGTCATCGATTTGTGAGACGCGCAGTCCGTCTCGATACCACCTGATAGTAGTGCCCTGCTCCGAATCGCCATCTGCATCGTCGTAAGTGTAAGAGACGCCCAGGCCCGTGGCTTTGGTTGGATTACTGGGGACGTAGTAAACATTGGAGGCAGAAGGGGGGTTGTTGGTCGGCCCTGCCTCAGAAAGGGTCCATGTCCCTGTCCCCCAACTGTCGCCTGAATTCTGGCTGTTTCCGTTGGCGTATAGGACAGCTAGGTCGAAGTCTACATCCCCAGTTCCAGCAGAAGGAGCCGTCCAGTCTGCGGTCCAGGATCGTGAGGCGTCGCTGCTATGAGTCAGTTCGCCACTCACCAACTGGACGTCTGTACCGAGATTTGACCAGCCACCGGCACTCGCTAGCAGGTTGAAGCCTCCGTCCCCAGAGATGTGAGGCCCCCCGTCCCATACGAGCGAGTATGTGGAGCCTGGAGTATACCCTCCGGCCCCCCATGGTAAGCCGCTGAGGGAAGGGGATATCGGGGAAGAGTTGGAATGACAGCTGCATCCGCTGGATGAGCTGCCGATTTTTCCGTTTGAATTAGCGAAAACCACCTGAGAAGTTGAGGAAAGCAGGAAAATTAGAACAAGGCCCACCGCAAAGCTACGTCTCGTCATAACTCGCGATGGGGGAGGTGACTGAATATGTTGCTGATGGTGATGGCTTCCATTCTTCCGCTGCATTCATGGATTGAACACTGGTGGGCGGTGCATGCGCCCCATAGAGAAAGTGGCAGTAATCGGTGCGGGAAACATGGGCTCTGGAATTGCGCAGAAGAGTGCGCAAGAGGATTTCGAGGTCCAGATGGTGGACCGTGAGGAGAAGTGGGTCAAGAGGGGGCAAGAGATCGTCTCGGAGTTCCTCTCGGAGGCTGTGGAACGTAGGATATTCAGGCCAGAGAAGGTTGAGGGCATCAAGAGCAGGATTACAGGGGTCATTGGAACAGAGAATGTAGACCCTGGAACGGACTTAGTCATCGAAGCAGTTTTCGAGGACTTCGACGTCAAAACAGCGGTTTTCTCTAAGCTGGATGAAGTCTGTGATAGCCATACGGTACTAGCCAGCAACACTTCGTCACTCTCAGTGAACGAGCTAGCCTTGGCCACTGGTCGTCCTGACCGGTTTGTTGGTCTGCACTTCTTCTACCATCCAGCTAAGAACAGGCTGATTGAGATCATTCCTGCTGAGACTACATCTCCCGATTCCTTGAGAGCGGTAGAGCAGTATTGCAAGACTATGGGGAAGGTTGTGATTATCTGCAAGGACCGGCCTGGTTTCGTCGTTAATCGGTTCTTTGTCCCCTGGCTCAACGAGGCCTGCCTTCTTCTAGAGGAGGGGGTCGGGACAACTGCCCAGATTGATGCTGTTGCGCGTTCTGCATTCAGAATAGGCATGGGCCCCTTCGCGCTGATGAATCTCACGGGGCCGCCGATCGCGCTGCACTCCACTGACTACCTATCCGAACAACTAGGGGTGGAGAGATTCAGGGGGGCCGAGAATCTTCGATCATTGGTGGAATCCGGTGCGATGTGGGAGATAGGTGCAGTGGAGGAATGCAATGACGCTTCCTCCGCGATAATCCGCGAGCGCCTCCTAGGTCAGGTTTTCTCGGTTGCAGCACAAATAGTCGAAGAGGACATATGCTCCATGGAAGATGTCGACAGGGGTGCCAAAGTGGGTCTTAGATGGGGCATTGGCCCATTTGAGATAGCCAATAGGATCGGGATAGAGGAGGCTGTTGGAATGGCCTCTACTTATTCCGAGCTTGCTGATCTAGAGTTGCCGATGTGGTTCAAGGAGAAGGACAGTGCATTCGAGTTCTCGTATGTTGATGTTGATGTTTCCAACGGAATAGCAACGGTTCGGTTGAATAGGCCAGAGGCAATGAATGCCCTGAACGTTACATTGGTCAATCAACTGGGAGAATGTCTGGACAAGCTGAATTCAATGGAGGGTGTTTCTACGATAGTTCTGGAGGGAGCGGGTAAGGCATTCGTTGCTGGTGCTGATGTGAAGTTCTTTGTGGACAAGCTGAGAGCTGACTCTTTCAATGAAATTTATGACTTCACGGCAAAGGGGCATGAAGTACTCGACAAGCTCGAGAGGAGCGAGAAGACCACTATCGCCCTGACTACTGGGCTCGCACTGGGAGGGGGGCTTGAGTTGGCTCTGGCCTGCGATTACAGAATAGGCACCAAGAGAACCCAATTCCGCTTCCCTGAGACCGGCATTGGAATTTATCCAGGGCTTGGTGGTACTCAGAGGACGACGAGGATTTGTGGAATAGAGTGTGCTAGGTATTCTGTTCTAGCTGGTAATTTCCTCGATGCTGTGACTGCTAGAGCGCTGGGTCTCGTAACTCACCTAGTGGATCCCTCCGAAGTAGATTCCACCATTATGTCCCTAGTTGGAGAGAAGCCAGATAACAAATATCCCGGAATGGCTTCTGATGAGTCGAATCCAGTTGTTGCCTTTGCTTCCTCATTCTACTCAGACCACAATATGGATTCAATATCCTCTGGGGTCTGTCCTGATGGCTTTGACGCCACTGACAAAGTCGTTGGAAGGCAGCTCAAGCTGCTATCACGAGGGGCCCCCGTAGCTGTTCGTATGGCAGGTTCGCTTCTCGACGAAGCGATCAAGACGGGTGATGACTTGGATGCAGGGCTGTCAAGAGAACTGCAGAGTCTGGAGTCTATTTTTGGAACGACCGACGCTCTTGAAGGGCTATCCGCTCTAATCGAGGGGCGCAAGCCAGACTACGTGGGCGAATAAGTCTCCGAATCACATTGCCCTGGTTGGGGACTGTGACCATGCGGGCGCTCTGTAATTTGCGATTAGCGCGTAGATGTAATCCCTTATTCTGATTCTAGAGATCTTTACTTCCATCGGCATTTCGCTGTTATCAATTGTCTCGTCTATCCAGTTCTTCAGTAATCTGTCCATTTGGTTTCCTCCTCATACTTAGTGCAGTATTCACACTAACCCACCGAGCTGGCATATATGATTGGATAGGTTATGGTGATTACACGTAGGTGCATTTTATACACTAGATACCTTGTGGCCAACCTGTTTCACATGACTTCGCACCCCACTCTGAAATTGACTAAGACTGACGTGAACAAGGTACAGCGCTCGATTGACGATGTCATGGTTGAAGGAAGCGACATCAGGAGGATTTTCGGGAAATACAATGACGAGGTGTTTGATGTCGGCTGGGAGGTAGATGCTGCCGTTGACGCATTCTCGGTATTCAGCTCAAGATGGACCACGGAGATCCTAGCAACTCTCTACATTGCTGGGGACAGGAGGTTCAATGAGATGAGGGGTTTGCTCAGGGGCATCAGCAGCAGGACTCTCTCGGATAAGCTTACGACTTGCGTGGAGCATGGCCTCGTTCAGAGGGTTGTTGAGGAAGGGCCTCCTGTTAGGGTGAAGTATAGCCTCACAGAGCATGGCAGGATGGCAGGCAGGTTGCTTGGACCGCTTGTAGCCTACATGAAGATACACCAGGGCCGTATTGTCGGGCCTAAGTGATACGTTTGTGTAACGAGCATTTAGTGAGCTTGTAGACGCATCATTAAAGCCCCCTAGGTAGACTAACAGAAGTATGGCTCTGATTGAGCAGTGGAGAAAATCCCATCCTTGGTTCGTTGATTCGATTGGCGCGATGGCTGGTGCAGTGCTGGGACTAGGTGCTGTTTCTCCATTCTTCGTGCCGGCCGCACAAGGTACTCTCATCGCCCCCAGGGAGAGGGATTGGGAACATCCACTGAGGAGGAGGATCCTCAATACGCTCGAGAGGTCGCCCGGAATTCACTTCAGGGAGTTACAGAGGAGTCTCGAAGCTGCCAATGGGACTCTTCGGCATCACCTGAACATTCTTTCCAGAGAGGGGACAGTTACAGTGGTCCCCGTTAACGGCAGGACTTGCTACTACGCAGGAGCACCCGCCCAGATAGAGATACTGGAAGGCACTGGAGTGGAGGACGACAGAAGAGCAGCGGCCATGATGCCCGTTGGACTATCGGAAGTTCAGAGAGTGGTAGTTTCTAGACTTACAAAGTCGGATATTCCTGGTTCCCAGGCGCAACTGGCTCGGGATCTTGGAAGATCAAGGGCTTCTGTTCACTCCGCGATCTCTGTACTCAGGGACAGAGGGATTCTCAATCAAAGCGGACTATCACTGGCACCTCACCTTAGTGGACTAAGCGGATCGAGTGTTGACTACCCCTGGCTAGATATCAGGGTCGAGTGCTAGTCGCTACTTCGAATTAGGCCCGTAATGGGGCGGAAAGGTACTCATCGCAGCGAATTCTCTTGAACCCCTTCTCCCGGGGTCGGCTCGTGTTCAGAATTAGACTGGTGGAGCTACCGATGCCCACAGGAAGCAGGGACCCGGATATTCTGCTGTCTTGGCTCCTAGATTCAATGGGCCTAGTTCGCAGGAAGAGTGAGTCTGGGACGCTAGATGAGGCCCAGGGTGCGCTTCACAGACTAATGAGGGGGGCGCTTCTCTCGGAGCCATTGGCTGGATGGGATGCGAAATCTCTCGGTGAGACCTCTGGTTTGTCTCAAACCGGCGTCCATCATCAATTAGTGAAGCTAAGGGAATCCGGACTAGTTTCAGCGGAGACAGATGGTAGATGGCATGTTCACGTACTCAGAGGGGGTTCCATCTCTGCTGCTGTAGAAATTATGTCTGCCGAGGCTAAAGCGATACTGAAGCTTAGGATGACTGAGTTTGAAGAATATGTAGTTGATTCTGAAGAGAGGATGGCCATAGCGGTGGAGGAAGAGTCCCCGGAATTCAGGGTAACTATTGCCGAGCCTCGTGCGAGTGTGGATGGGGTTGACAGCTTAGATGCTCTCGTCAATGACCTAGGCCTATCAGGGGACCGGGCTAGATCTGATGATAGGATAGCGCGAATGGTGCTTGAAGAGTTGGCGAATGGATCTTCTGCAATCACCATCCTAGCGCTTTCCGAGAAAGTGGGAGAGACAAGGTCCAGGGTGGGCAGGGCAACAGAGAGGATGAGGTCCGCGGGAATTGTTGAAAGAGTCCCCATGATGGATAGGATTGCCCAGGACGTCTATCTAGGAATCATGAGGCAGCATGATGCTCGAGGGGTGGATTGGCTGATGACTAGGGGCGGTCTTGGCAGGATTGACGAAGGCGTGTCGAAGAAATTACTGAACGGATTGAAAAAGAAGACGTTGAACATCGAGAATGTGCAGTCGATACTGGAACCCGTCTCTCTCGACGCGCAGAAAGTATTGCTGAACACTCTCGGAGGTAGGATGCCGTATGGTTTCAGACTTGCAGGCAAGGATGGAGCTGCAGTTTCCGAGAGGGTAATGAGGAATACGGAAAGAACACTCAGGAGATTACGGACCGTAGCACTGCGGCTCGATGAGGCGCTAGGTAACTAGGCTACTGTCGCCGTCTGAGCTAGATCGTCAAGATACCGACTAACTTCAAGTCCGAGTTCCTTGTTGTCTTGGATAGAATGTAGTCTGACCCTCATTGCAGAAGCCCCGTGAAGTCCCTTTGTGAATGATACTGCATGCCTCTTGAGATTCTTACCTCCGTTGGGGCCGTAGACTTCGTCACTTAGTTCCAAGTACCGATCCCAGCACCACTTTCTGGCCATCGACTTATCTTCGTGGCCCCAGGGAGGTTTGGAATGTGACCAACCGAGGTCCCTTTTTATCTCGTGAAAGATTGTTGGGTTCCCTATTGCACCCCTGCCGATCATTATCCCAGATGCACCCGTGGACTCCAGGCAAGAGTTAGCTGAGTTTGCATCTACGACATCCCCGTTTGCAACGACTGGAATGTCGACAGATTCTGAAATCTGACGTATTTCTTCCCAATCTGCTATCCCGGAGTACCTCTGCCTTAGGGTCCTGCCATGAACACATATCCTCTCAACGCCTTCCTCCTCGAGTCTCTGTGATATCTCCAAAGCGGTATTATCTCCACTGCCAGTTCCCAACCTCATCTTTACCGTAATAGGCACATCTGACACGCCAATACATGCTCTGACCATGGAGACGACTCTGTCTGGATCCCTGAGAAGGGCGGCACCCGCATCATTTCTGCAGACCTTGGGTGCGGGACACCCGAAGTTGATATCGATTACATCGGCCCTATCATGTAGCATTTCCACGGTTTTTGCCATCTCTCCGATATCTCCACCAAAAATCTGCGGAATGAAGGGGTCTTCCCGTGGGTCTGTCTCGACCTTGAGCCACGAGTACGTATTCCTACGTGTCAATCCGGACGCAGCGGTGAATTCTGTGACCGTTACATCCGCGCCGCACTCTCTAGCGAGCAGGCGGTAGGCCAAGTCGGTGACGCCTGCCATGGGAGCCAGGAATAGTGGAACCTGTTCGACGTTCACGTGCATGGGCAGTAACTCCTAGTTATCACAGTGCACCCAACGAAGGCGGGTAATGTCCTAGAATGAGGATTCCCAATCATCGACATTCTGGGACCTCTCCCAATCAGCGTCGGTGATTGAGTCACGAATCTTCAGTGTCTCTCTGGACAGAAGCCAGTAAATTAGTGCCAGGGATCTCCTTCCCTTGTTGTTTGCTGGAAGGACGAGATCGACGTTTCGCAACTTATTGTTGGCGTCGCAGATACCGACGACGGGCATTCCCGAGCTGACTGCCTCGGAAAGTGCCTGGGAGTCTGCAGCTGGATCAGTGACTAGAATTACCTCAGGTTCGATGTAGGTCCTCAGTCTTGGATTCGTTAGTGTACCTGGAATGAACCTGCCAACTATTCTCTTCGCTCCAATCGCCTCGGCGAACTTGCGCGCGGGCCTCTGTCCGTACTGCCTTGCGCTGACAACTAATATTCGGCTAGGGTCGTAGTTAGATAGGAATTTTGCGACTGTCCTGATGCGTTCATCTGTCTGACGGATGTCAATGTGATGTAGCCCACTGCTGTCCTGTCTGAAACTGTCCAAGAAGCGCTTCATGTCTGCAGACTTCTGGTTGGTTCCTATGTGAACGGCATGCAACTCATACATGTCCAGAGGGACTAGGGGGCTCAGACTGTCATCCACAATGATTCCTCAGCGTCGCGGCGACCTGCCGGCTCCTCATAAGCGCTACGCATGGACCGAGGTGGGATAAATTGGCTCAGTCCAGATCGGAGAGGGGCGTGCAATCGGGATAATCATGTATTTCCGGGAAGTAGACGCATGGTTTCGTGACCCACAGGGAGACTCTGAATTCATCTTGGAACGAGAGCGTGTCTATTGGCGCGGCGAATGCATATCCACGTGCTCTTACCTCTAGCTTCCATTCACCCTCGCCGAAGCCTGAGACGTTGGACCCGGTTCCGGACGCGCAGTCGTTCTCGCTATCCCACTCCTCTTCCAGAGAAACGGTACTTGTAGACAAATAGCTCCAGCAGACTTCTTGGTTTGGCTTACGCAGTGTAATCTCGACAAAACGGATTTCATCGGTGTTGTTACCTAGGTACTGGCCGATCGTTGCTGACCACTCGAAGGTCACTGAAAGGTCCAATGACATCTTGGAGACCGTTTGATCGACGTGGATGGTGGTGACATTCGCATAGCAGTCAACCTCCTGCGCATCCTCATCTCCTCCGGGAAGGACACACTCATTCTGGGAGAACTTGTGCTCCCACCCTGTGGGGTCGACGGGAATATTGTCGATTTCGTAGTCTTCCCTGAGATCCTCCATTACTTCCCTTTGGATTGCGAGTCCCATGCATCCGCTAGAAAGAATCGAAAGCAGCATCATCGCGACTAACGAGAGCCCAACGGTTGGCCTTGCCATCAAATTGCCCGAGAACACTGCGTGACTTGAATGCACGTATGAAATGGTGCCTCTCGGTACTCATAGGGAACGTCAGTGCCGTTGGCTCAGTTCACCTTCGTCGTCATTGAGGCGAGCCGTTCGTGGTGGCTACTGGGGAAGAACCCTACGAATCACTCTTCTTCTTCTATTGCCCGGGGCTCATGCACTTCGCGGAACACAATGGTGCCGACACCGATGTGGTCTCTGAGTGTCCTCACGAGGCTGAACTTAGCGTATGACCAATTCTGGTCGTAGGCTATTGTGTCCGGAAGGGTTACTGTGAGGTCATCCTTCTTGAATTCGATTTCGAAGTCATCGCGTCCAGTGTTCATATTGAGTAATGTCTCGACCTTCTCCTTGCGATCTTCCACTACCTTCACTATCCTGTACTTGTAACGAAGAGTTGACCCTGCCAGGGGGTGGTTGTAGTCGATTCTAGCACGACCCGCGCTAAGGAATTGCAGTATTCCTTGCCTTCCTCCAATTTCCACTGGTGCACCTATTGCCAGCATATTTGGATCACGGACGCTCCTCATCAAGACGTTCTGCCCTATTGTCTCGACTAGACTGGCGTCCCTCTCGCCATATGCATCTGCAGGCTCGATGTCTACTTCGTAGTCCTTGTCAGCCTCTGCCTCGGTCAATGATGATTCGAACCCGGCGATGAGCCTACCGTCTCCAATTACTGTGACGAGAGGCTCGTATGTTCGGCCTTCTTCATGCATTTCATGCTCCTTGGCGACCTCCTCTCGGGTGGTCTCGATCAGCCTCTCAGCTTCACCTTCGTAAAGGTCGTAGTCAATGTGGACTATTGCACCGCTATCCATGAATGGGCCTCCTAGGCGTCCGGCCGACCCGCTTCCCCTTTTTCATACAAACGGTGGCACTACCGTCGAGCTAGGTTCGATTACTCCTCTTCCAATTGACTTCGTTCACTCGATAAAAAGGCTAGACCAGTCGCAAGAATGGTGATTACCCATCCTCCCCAAACGAGGTGGCTTCCCTGGAGTTCGTGAACAGTCACGCGTATCCTGTCGATGTCACCAGTCTCATTCAGAAAAATCGAGGGCATCAGGTCCTGAACTTGGAATCCGTCGAGGATGAGGATTGTGTCTCCGAACAGGCCAACATGCCTGTCTACTTCGGACCTACCCATGACTCCGAATCTGAGAATACCTGGCTCAAGTGTGTCTACCAATTCCCCATCCTTTCTCATCTCAACCACAACTCCAAGATATGCATCGCCGACGTCGAATCTGAAATCCTCATCTCGATTGTCGATAGCTACGGTTTCTACCAGAGTGTAGTCATATTCCCCATGCTTCACCGGTTCGTCTTTCACGAGTGTGACCAAGTGAGAAGGGTCCGATCGATCAACAAGTGTTGTGGTCATCACATGGCCGACTAGGAGCAATAGAATTCCAAGGTGGGCCAGATGACTCGCTAGCAATCTGATGCGTGCGGGAGGCAGTTTCCTTCTGTCTGCTTTCGAGAGGGATTTGTAAGCAGATGAGCCGGTTTTCCATGCCTGCCTTGCCACAGGTGGTAAGGAGAACGCTAGGAGGGTAATCAGGAAGATGGAGAGGGCTCCCCTAGTTGCGAAGGATGTTATGGGCAGATGAGGGTCGCCGGGTAGGCTGAACATGTCTGCAAAGTATGCAAAGGCCAACGAGAGCAGCATCGCTAACACGAGAAGTGTATTGCCGGTCCTCGTGTCTACGGAATTGCCCCACGAGTATGTGGCCAGGGAGAGGGCGAGGAGTCCGATGATGGGTGCGCCGTAGAACTCGTGCGCCTCTAGGCTAGTGCCATCGATCTCAACAGTTAGGATCATCCAAGTCAGCAGCAGGAATGCAGATCCTCCGTACCATGGGAAGCTCTTTGCCGCGCGCGTGCGCGAGGAAATGCTGTTGAAAATTGCCCACGACTGGCCATCTTCCTCCTCAGTCATTATCCATGGGACGAAGAATGGGATCATCCCTGCGAAGGCCTGGTACCACTCGGAGTTCCAAGTCCAGCTCGAGAAAAGCATCAGTGTGACTCCCAATGCGACCCAATGCGTTGGTGGCTTCTGTGCGTCTCCCTCTACTAGGAGGACTATCGCCGAAAGTCCCACCAGAAACGTGGCTACTGAGCCGATCCAGAGAGACACGGCAACGAATGAAATTACTAGTATCATAGACAGGTTCCTGTTTGACTCAACTAGAGTTGTCCTTCCTGACTTTCTAAGAGAGTCTGCCTGTTGACGCCTTAGGTGCGAAACTGCGTAGTAGCAGAAGAGTAAGATGGAGAAGATGTACCCTAGTATCTCCGCTCCAATTGCATCTAGTTCTACAATCTCCAGAACCCTGAGGTAGGGGTCCTGCGGAAGGGAGCCCTCCCCATCGGAAACGAATGCATGAACTGAGGCCCAGACGCCATTCGCCCTGGTTACCAGAGTTGCATGGAAGGCGAGGGCTCCTGCCAACATTCCGACGGCAGGGGACAAATGTGTGGCGAGGCTGTTCGTGTTAGCCCTAGCGTGCATCACGATAAGAAGTGCGAGCCAGGGGAGAAGAGAGCCGGTCTCCACTGGGTCCCATGCCCAATACCCACCCCAGTCTAGGACAGTGTATGCCCAAAGGCCACCAAGGCCTATCCCGATTGTTCCGACGAGGAAGCCAGCCCTGGCCCAATGTAGCTGTGAGATATGGATTGCAAGAGGCTCGTCGCCCCTCATTACCCCGGCCAGAGCTACGCTGGCTGTAGCGATGCATAGTGAATAGAAGGCGAAAACTATTGGTGGATGGATAACCATCAGGTCGGTCTGCAGAAGCGGGTTTAGGCCTCCTCCAATCAGGCTTGATGAGGCCTTGAATGGGTCTAGCATTGAAGCTAGTATTAGCAATAGGGAGGTCCATCCGTGCATTATCCTGATCTCTAGGGGAGTCTCTCGTAATTTGCTAGACATGCTCAAAGTGACTATTCCCATTATTGCTGCCCATAGGAGTAGTGGCCCTGACCTGCTACTCCATACTGCAGAGATGCGATACAACAGGGGGAGTTCTGATCCGCCATACCTAACTACGAGATCGAGGTTTTCGGCATCGATGATGAAGGCTACTGCGAGCAACAGGAAGGGAGAGGATTGGGAAGCAGCAGTGACAATCCGGACGAATGAGTCGGCTGACTTTTCAGGCCTGATAATGTGGTGAAGAGACGCACAAATGGCGATCAGCAAGAGCAATTGCCCTAGAAGGGAGAGCAATAATTCACCAACCATAATATTTGGCCCGACTGTAGCCGAATGCCAACATAGCTGGGACTATCTTCTTCAGATACAATCCCGGCTTGCGTAGAAGAATTCTGAAGCCAACCATTGCCTTTCCACCGGCACCCATGTCGGACATCTCGTCAGGGAAGCATCTAGCCATCAGTGACATCTCGTCATCCGACAGATCGAAGAGTGCGTTCTTGCCCTTCAGAATCTTTCCGTAGGGAGGGAACTCTTTCTTCCAAAGTGCGGGGTACTCAGCTAGCCTAGAGGCGCTTAGGTCTCCCTCGGAGATAGCGGCTGCGGCAGTCTCAGCGGCAAAAACAGCGGACTTGAGTGCCAGGTGGGACCCACCCTCGAATAGAGGTGAGGTGAATCCAGCTGCATCTCCCACAAGCATCAGCCCATCAGCATGAGTATTCTCGTGAGGACCTGAAATTGGAATAGTGCCTCCGAACGCAGGGTTTCCCTTCTTCTTCCAAGGCGGCAATACTTGCTCCAAATCCTTGAAGTGTGTATTTTCGATGAAATCGTCTAGGGCCTTCTTGGTCCTTGGCTTGTCCTCTGTCACAAGCCCCACATTAGCTCTTCCTTCACACTTCGGAATCATCCACAGATACCCCTTTTCAGCGTATTCTGGCCAGATGTAGAAATCCAGATAACCGTCTGTCGGGACATCGATTAATTCGTATTGCATCCCGGCAACTACCTTGCCCCTTGGATTGAGTTCAGTAATCTTGGAGGTTACCGACGCGACTCCTGATGCGTCTATGACTATCTTCGTCTTTATTGGAAACAAGTCGCCCTTGCCCTCACAAAGCCATCCCGAGAAAATCCCTTCCTCGTACTGCTTAGTCATCCCAGTGACCTTGTGTCCGAGGCTCAACCTTGCGCCCTCCTCCACAGCAGACTCGGCTATCCACCTCTCGAACAGGTGCTTCTCCAGAACATAACCATGCTCAGAAAGACACTTCTCTGTACCATCGGGGAAAATTACCCTTATGCCCTTGACTTTCATGCTAATCACCTCGTCAGGAAGGCTTAGTCCCAAGTTCTGACAGGCGATATCAGAGATACATTCGCCACAATGAACCGGCGTACCAATCTCCTCATGATCCTCAATAAGTATTGTCTTGAGTCCCAATCTGGCAGACTGAAGAGCTGCGTTACCTCCACCGGGTCCAGCCCCTATTACTAGGACGTCGCATGTCGTGACCGCCTCGCTCATGGCACGTCGAGTGCGGATTGCCCAATGAAACCGTCGGTCACGCCGCCTACGGCGGCGAGCAAACCTTCTCATCTTGGAGGCTCTCCAGAGGGCTATGGGCTGGCGCAAACTGTCGCGTTACATCCACTCCCTCGAGGGGGCTGGAGAGCTAATCAGGGTAGCCGATCCAGTCGATGTCGAGTACGAAGCTGGTTGCTTCGCTGATCGCTTGGTTAAGAGAGGAGGAGGGGCGATTCTATTCGAGCAACCCAGACTCCCTGATGGCAGTATCAGCGAGTTCCCCCTCGCGATGAATCTATTCGGAACGAGGGATAGGACCAATCTGGCACTGGGTGTGGAGTCCCCTGATGAGATAGGAAACAGGATGGTGGCGCTCATGAAGCCGGACATAGGCGGGATTCTGAAGGCCCCTTGGACCGGTCTGGGGCTTGCCATGGAGGGAATATCGATGGCTCCCCGAAAGGCGAGGGGGGGAGCTTGTCAACAGGTCGTTATGGAGAATCCCGACGTTACCAGACTACCGATACCGAAGACGTGGCCAGAAGATGGGGGTCGCTACATGACGCTCCCACTGGTAGTCACTGCGGATCCTGAAACTGGGGTACACAATATGGGGATGTACAGGAGTCAGGTCTTCGGGCCGAAGGAAGTCGGGCTTCACTGGCAGGCGCACAAACACGGAGCTGAGCATGCTGATTCATCGACTGGGAAGATGCCAGTGGCGATTTGCCTTGGAGGGCCACCGGAAGTGATGTTCAGTGCTATTTCACCCCTTCCCGACAATCTTTCAGAGTACGAGTTCGCAGGTCTTTTGGGAGGTGGTAGATTGAAGATTACCAAGTGTCTGACGAATGACCTTTGGGTCCCAGCGGAGTGTGATGTGGTAATCGAGGGGTACATGATACCTGGTGAAACGAGAATGGAGGGTCCGTTCGGTGACCACTTTGGACACTACTCGCTTCCGGATCTTTATCCACTAATGCATGTGGAGGCCATCACTCACAGGAAGAATGCCATGGTTCCGATGACCATTGTTGGCGTTCCCCCCATGGAAGATGGTTACCTCGGAGAGGCTATTGGAGATGCGTTCCTCCCAGTTCTGAAATTCCAGCATAGAGATGTGGTGGATCTTTTCCTGCCACTTGAGACTGGTTTCCACAATCTGGCAATAGTCTCATCCAAGCAGAGGTATCCCAGACAAGGGAGGAAGACCGCTCTTGGACTGCTAGGTGCAGGCCAGATGATGTTTCTCAAAGTGATCATAGCGGTCGATGATGAGCATCCAGTGAAGGACCTTGAGTGTCTTCTCGATGTCTTGGACGTCAGGGTGAGTATTCCCGATGATCTAGTTATCCTCCCGGGAATGGTGGCCGATTCTCTTGCTCATGCCTCTCCATGGGAGAATGTTCATGATAAGCTGCTAATCGATGCTACCAGGCCAGCAGACGGGGATAGGCTGCATGGAACAGCGACTCCGCCCGGTTGCCCTGAGGCACTAGAAATATCGGCTTCTGGCATAGACGGGGTCGAACAGGCGAGGTTCCTCCGATCTTCCATGTTGGTGGTGACTACAGAGATTGAGGGAGGGCCCAAGCCCGAGGAGAGTGTGGAAGAAGTGAACGAGCTCGGTGCAAAGAGGCAGAGGGAGAAGATTGCAAGAATATGCAATGAGATTTGGGATTTGGAAGGCTCGAAGAACCTGAGGTGGCTTTTCATCACGGACACTGATGCAGACCTTTACGAGGAAGGCTGGAAGAGGCGTCTGCTCTGGCAACTATTCTGTCGATTCGACGTTGGAAGGGATTTCCATTTCGACGGCGAAAGGAGGCGTGTTGCATGGGATGCCACTGCCCCAATTCCGTCAAACGAGGGGAAGTTGCCTGTTCGCAGATGGCCGGGGGTTACATTGCATGACCCAGAGGTGCTGAGCAGAGTTGACTCCTGGCTGGAAGAGGGTGGTTTCTGATGGGTATCACGGATATCCTGGAGTTCGTTAAGGTAGAACACACACTTTTCTCTCTTCCATTCGTCCTGATTGGCTACGTTCTAGCTCACAACCAGTTCGTTCACGAGCTTTCTTCACCGATGTTTGGCATTGATCTTCTTTGGATCCTGATTGCAGCAGTGGGTGCGCGGGGGCTGGCCATGGCATTGAATCGGATAATAGACAGGGATATTGACGCTGCCAATCCTCGAACTGAGAATCGGCATTTGGTTTCAGGAGCAATGTCAATTGGAACGGCTTGGACGCTGTCCGCGATTTTTCTAGGCATGCTTCTTTTCGGGGCTTGGCAACTTAACGAAGTAGCGCTTATGATGGCATGGCTTCCAGTCGTGGCTTTCGTGATCTACCCGTATACTAAGCGCTATACTTGGCTGTGCCATTCATGGCTTGGACTATGCTTGGGGCTTGCACCGGCAGCTGCTTGGGTAGCTGTCTCGGCTGATGTGCATGGATGGGCTGCAATTACCGGCATGCATGATGGTTCAACAGAATTCTATTGGTATCCCGAGGTGCTATTTATCTCGATAGGGGTCGCATTGTGGATTTCTGCCTTCGATATGAACTACGCCAGAATGGACGTTGAGAGCGATAGGGAAAACGGAATCCATTCATTTCCTTCCAGGTTCGGTGAGCGGGCAACAACCAGAACCTCGATACAACTTACTCTCCTTTGGTTTGCATGCTTCGCCATTTCCGAACCGATGGATGAGATATGGTTTCTTGCTGCAGCAGGAGTCATGTCCGTTCTGAATATAGCAGTGATTCTCTCTCGGGAGCGATTGGCGGACTTCCAAACCACTCTGTTCCGAGTTTCGATGCTTACAGGGTGGGTCCTTCTAGCCGCCATTATGGCGGTCGATCCGCTAACGTCTGACGGGATGTTTGACTGAGGTGCTGTGATGTTCGTCCTACGCTCTGAATATGGCCCAGCTGGGGATCAACAACAGGCAATTGATTCGCTGGTCGACCAGATAGAGGCGGGGCAGGAAAGGTGCGTTCTCCTGGGTGTGACCGGTTCGGGCAAGACTTTCGCAATGGCGAATATAATCGAGAGGCTGCAGCTTCCGACCCTAGTATTGTCCCACAACAAGACGCTGGCCAGACAGTTATGGCAGGAAATGAGTGAGTTGTTTCCAGGAAATGCAGTAGAGTACTTCGTGAGTTACTACGACTACTACCAGCCAGAGGCATACATTCCAGGGAGAGATCTGTATATTGACAAGGAGTTGCAGATGAATGAGAGGATTGAGCAGGAGCGTTTCTCTACCGTGGCTTCTTTGGTCTCCAGACCTGACGTCATTACCATCGGGACCGTTTCGTCGATTTATGGGCTGAATCCCCCTGAAGTCTTCGAGCAGAATCACATGAGGTTGCATGTTGGTCAGAAGATCGACCCTCAGGACGTGGTAAGGGAGCTTGTTGGCCTCCAATACAGGAGAACTACGGGTGGTATGACTCGTGGCGATATTCGACTTCGGGGGGAGGTTCTGGATATCTGGATGCCAAGCAGGGATGATCCGATGAGAGTTATATTCGGTTGGGAAGGGATTGAGAAGATACAGATATGTGAGGCGATATCATGGGAGTTGCTCGATGAATTCGAGGAGGCTTGGATACACCCTAGAGAGTTCTATATGACAAGCGAGGAGAGTTTCAATGATGCTCTGCAGGACATAGAGCACGAGTTGGACGGCAGGGTTGACTGGTTCCAAACAAAGGGCATGGACATTGAGGCCCATAGGATAGAGGGAAGGACTAGATTTGATCTAGAAATGCTGACTGAGATTGGCTCCTGCAAAGGAGTTGAGAACTATTCCAGACACTTCGATAGGCGAAAGAGGGGGGAGCGGGCATACTGCCTACTGGATTTCTTCTCTACCAATGCAGAGAAGTTTCACGGTGGCAGCGAAAGATATCTGGTGATTATGGACGAAAGCCATGTTACTTTGCCGCAGGTTGGAGGAATGCATGGAGGGGACTTCTCCAGGAAGAAGAATCTGATCGACCATGGATTCAGGCTGCCATCCGCATACGATAACAGACCCCTGAGGATTGACGAATTCCAGTCTATTGTACCACAGATGGTCTACGTTAGTGCTACACCCGGAGAGCGGGAGTTACGACATCTGGCGGAGATTACTGAACAAGAGGTGCCGACCGAGCTTATGCATGTACCGGGTGGCGGTGGTGCGTCCGAACCGCAGCTTAGCAAGAAAGTTGGTTCGACAACCTTAGAGGGCACACTTTCGCAAATAGAGGGGGTCGTAAATATGGAAATTAGGCCAACGGGACTTCTCGATCCGAAGATAATTGTCAGAGGCGTGGAGGGGCAAGTACAGGATCTGATGTCTGAGATTAATTCCAGAGTGGAGAGGGACGAGAGAGTCCTGGTGACAGTGATGACGATCAAGTTCGCTGAGGAAGTAGCTGGTTATCTCGAACGGAATGGGATCAAGGCGCATTACCTACACTCTGAGATTGACACTTTGGAGAGAACTGAGATAATCAAGGCGCTCAGAATTGGTCATATTGATGTCATTGTCGGAATAAACCTCCTCAGAGAGGGTTTGGACATACCAGAGGTTTCACTAGTTGCAATCTTTGACGCTGATAAACAGGGCTTCCTCAGGAATGAGAGATCCCTCCTCCAAACAATAGGCAGGGCATCAAGGAACGAGAACGGAGTTGTCATCCTTTATGCTGACTCGATTTCTCCCTCAATGGAGGCGGCGATGAGGCAGACCACACAGAGGAGGAGCAGGCAGAAACGGCATAACGATGAGCATGGAATAACCCCCAGAACCATACAAAAACCATTACCTGTGATGGGCCAAGAAGTTGCTGATCTTCTAGCTGGTGCGGCTGGGAGGGCTAGTGGTGGTGGCAGAAGACTGGTAGGCAAGGCACCGGGCAAGAAGGGGCTCGAGGGGCTAGCCCAGAAGTTCGCTCTGGGAGCCGGGATGTGGAATACGTCCGATTCGGTATTGGATAATGTGAGTCAGCCGGATTGGGTTGAGGATTCCGAGGATATTCGAATCGAGAGCGGAGATGATGTGTCGAGGATTGTCGAGAAGTTGGAAAAGGAGATGCGCGCTGCTGCGGCACGTCTAGATTTTGAGAGGGCTGCGTCAATCAGGGATCGAATTATACAGCTTCAGAGTACGACCAATTGAAGGGGAATGAGAGATTCGAGGTGGCGTGGACGGGTACTCGCGCGACGACTTTGATGTGCCGGTCGAGGACTACGATTTCGGAACGGTTGACAGTGTTGGTTCCTTAATCGATCAGATGTCGAGGGCTGGAGGTTTCACAGCGACGAAATTGGCAAACGCACGCGACATACTCCGAGAGTCGATGGAGAACGTCGGAGATGAGGGGGTACTGAATTGGATTTCATTCCCTGCGTGTCTCTGTGCGACAGGCACTCGTGGATTCTTCTTGGAGGGCCTGAAAAGAAAGTCGTTCAATGTGGTAGTTACTACTTGCGGGACGCTTGACCACGATATAGCGAGGACTTACCAGGAGTATTTCCATGGAGACTTCGAACTCGATGACATAGCCCTCGGCGAGGAGGGGCTCAATAGGCTGGGCAACGTGATCGTTCCGAACGAATGCTATGGGGAAATCCTGGAGAATGTGGTTATCCCGTGGCTTGAGGAAATAGAGATAGAACGTAAGGAGAAAGATGCTGACAATCCATGGCTTGGATTCGGGTCGGTCGAGTTATGTTGGGCGTTGGGCGACAGGATAGATGACGAGTCATCGTTACTGTACTGGATTGCAAAGCATAGAATCCCCATGGTGATACCAGGGATTACTGATGGATCAATCGGCGCACAGCTATTCATGCACAGACAAAAGAATCCCCAGTTCTTTGTGGATTTGATGGCGGATGAACAGATTTTGTCTGACTTGACTTGGCCAGCGAAGGAGAGCCATGCACTGATGGTCGGAGGTGGGATTTCCAAGCATCATGTTATCTGGTGGAACCAATACAGGGGGGGGCTTGACTCTGCTGTATCTATTACAACAGCACCAGAGTATGACGGATCCCTCTCGGGGGCTCGTCTTCGTGAGGCGATCTCATGGGGC